>Ga0255766_10001393_pt1 | contig 22050 bp, 22 predicted proteins | sample 071ome_23_FD_179966 | JGI IMG/M metagenome (GOLD analysis project Ga0255766, IMG submission 179966) | Coastal salt marsh microbial communities from the Groves Creek Marsh, Skidaway Island, Georgia - 071403BT metaG (version 2) | ecosystem: Environmental > Aquatic > Marine > Intertidal zone >... | reverse complement strand
AATTGCCTACACTAGAATTGTTAGAAGTTATAGTTGCATATTCCCAACTACTATTTTCAAAATCTTCATAAGTAGTTATTTGTTCTGCCATAGCAATAGGCATAGGGTAAATAAGTAAACCTACTATTAATAATCTAAGAAGTGTTTGTAATTTTCTGATATTCTATCCCTGTGTCAGAGAACATTATATCATAAAAGTTTAAGGCAAATCGTCTTCTGTTAATTCTAAGTCAATATGATGAAAGTTCGCATGAGAACTGACTTTCTTTGTTTTCTTTACCTTTCCCCATTTGGCTTCATAAAGAGATTTACTGTCAGTCATTCCTACAGCCATTTGAGTTAAGTAATCTTTTATATCTAACATAAGTTAATAACAATATCATAAGTAAGAATATTTATTGGTTTTTCAATGTTAAATTATTGTTAACGCTTACCGCCGTCGTACTCTTCGGCATGACCTTCTTTTACCATCATCTTATTAACATCAACATCATTAATGTAGATAGTACCAAGTACTCGTCCATATTTACCTACTCCGTGTGATTGCATTTCTATATCAGCTTGTGCGTTACCTAATGTTTCTATAAGCCAATCTTTTGCAGCCAACCCTCTTGCTTTCTCATCTTTATCTCTTGTTCGTGATTCCGGAGCATTGATACCCATGAGTCGTACACGGCATTTATGCCACACATTAAAACCCAAATCAATTCTGACATCTACTGTATCTCCATCAACTACTCTTAATACTTCTATCTTATAATAAAACATTACCTAGTCTTTCCAGATTGAATTGCAGCTAAAGCTCTTCTTTGTTTCCTATTCATATCTGGATAGATTTCTTTTGGTAATGTATATGCTCTTTTTTTCTTCATTAATATATTTTATCCCAGAAACGACAACGGAGCGGTTATACCGCCCCGAAGTCCACGCACACCTGCACTCTTTCGAGTGCTCTCATTTCTGAGAACTTAACCCTTTGGTATCTTTGACATAAAGTCAAATGGAGCGTCTTCCAATGCGTTTTGGACGACTGCTACAAGGGCTGACGCACCGGCAATCATACCGGCCATCAAAACATCTGCTTCAAACATTCCTGCTTGATTAGCCATTAATACACCTGCAAATACTTGTATTGCAGTTCTAACAGCTCTAATTGCTACATCTTTCCAGTAGCTATTTTTTGCTGGTTTCTTTTTAGCGTTTGCCAAAATATCTCCTAACTATTTTTGATATGCAAAGGTGGTATCCCATGTAATTTTACCGACTACACCGTCAGCTTTTAATCCATGTTCTTTTTGGAATTTAATGCAAGCCTGTTCTGACTTACCTCCATATATACCATCTCCGCTTAGTCCACCAACTGCTTTTTGCCAGTCAGCGACATCTTTTCCTCTGATTAATGGATTGTTTCTCTTAAACAATCTACCCGGCCATTTAGGCACTACAGAGAAATCGTAAACTTTTGTTTCTTCTTTTACTTCTTCTTTAGGTTCTTCAACAACAACATCATCAACCATACCCTTCATATAAGCAAAGAACTTATCCCAATCAAAGTTTTCACCCGGGTCAGTTCTTCTTGCAGGGTCACATTCTGCATGTGATATAAAACCTTTTTTACCTGCATTCCATTCGTCTATGGTTACTCTCTCCATAGGAATGTCGTACAGTTTAGCTTTTTCTGCACACCAACTTGCTGACAGGGCGATTACTGCTTCTTCGTAAACAGGGTCCTCGCCCCATTTTGCAGCAAAGTAGGCAATCTCTAATCCTAGAGATTTGCTATTAGAACCTCTGCAATGAAACGCGGTAAAGTCATCTGGGACCAATTCCACTATCTCTTCATCATCAATTACAACATGAGCCGAAGCTGTTCTATCAGTTGTTGACAAGTACTTCGCAATATTTATTGCCTTTGTTCCGCCTTCGGCAGTATGAACCACGATTCCTTGAATATCTTTTGAGCGTGTTGGATAGTAATGGCCTTTTTTACCATTATCGCGTAATTTTGCGTTTGGATTCTCGTTATCTACTAAATATGACATAATCTCCTATATAAATAATTCTATTAATTGTATCACGGCTAAGAGCAGAACAAGTTTTTCCAATCTACTTGATTTATCGTTTACTTCCTTTAAATCACGCTTTATTTGTTCTCTTCTTTTAATAAACCTAATTTCAGTATTTCTAGTAAGTTCTTCAATATCTTTACGCATATTGTTTAAAACTTTTAACAAATCTGCTGGGTCCATTAGAGTACCTGTAGATTATCCCAAGGTAATTTATTCTCTTTATCTTTAAGTGTAAATGTAAGAGTTCCAGAGAACGAATTTTTACCGCTTATATTTTCAAACCAGTCTGAACCACCATCAACCGAAGGACATTGCATAAGAGTTCTTTGACCCTCATTTATTACAAATAAATGGTGAAAATGACCAGATATAAGAATATCTACATCACCCATATTGGTCTTACCAAATGCTTGTCCAGATAACCAAGCTACTGCTTTTTGATGAGAATACCTACCACCAGTTCTAAACTGATGACCATGAGCTATTCCTACTATGACACCATCAATATCTAAAGTAAGCCATAAATCATTTTCTGGTATTACAAAAGATACATGGTTAAATGCTTTATTTTCAGCTAATATTTCTGCTGCTTGGTCAAAAACGGAAACATCAATATTGTCTCCAAATGTCGTAAAGGCTTTCCCGTTCTTACGATTTTCTCCGTGATTTCCGGGAATAGCTGCAACAATAACTTTATCAAAGTGTGGTGCCCATTGTTTCAATGCTTCCACTAAAAGTCTTCTAGCAACCATTTCTTGACGACGCTGGTCGATTTCTACTTGAAAATTTTGCATGGCGTAATGTTCTCCACACCCTTCGACGATATCACCTAATCCAAATACATATAATTTGTTTATAGGATTACCTGCTTTACGAAGTTCTTCAGCTCTATCAATAACATCTGGTATCATTTGAGTTACTCTTTTTACAATACCTTCTGTTCCATCTCCATCACGCTTACCCATTTGCCAGTCAGAAAGACAAACAACCATGCTACCATTTTCTTTTGTTTTGACTTTACGAGTAGGTTTTTTAACCTTTTTGATTTCAGAAACTAATTTATCGTAATCTACATCATTTTGAATGTGTTTACGAGAACGGATATCAGCTTTGTAATAATACATTTGCTGAACACCTTCTGAAGTTTGAGTTGACCATGTTCTAACATGAACTGGTTCAATAATTTCAAATTCATCTGGGTCAAATCCCAATAGCTCAATGTATTGGTCCCATTTCTTTTTAGCTTCTTTTTTAGATTTTACAGGTCCAGAGCTTACGAAACTTTTACCGCCATTAAGAACGACTCCCGGCTCCCAACCTTTGGGGTGTTCTTTCTTTTGTTTTTTAGCGTTCTCTATAGAACGAACAGCTTTAGTGTAATCATCTAAGCTGCTCATGAGTTTCCTTAAGTTGATGACGAAGAGTATGAATTGATAAAGGACAATTCTTTTCTTTCATAAGCCATCTTGCAATTGTGCTAATAGGATATCCTTTGTCTATACCCTCCATAGCTTCTTTCCAAGCAGCTTGATTATCTTCGCTCTTATCTCTCCACGCAACCCTGTTAGTCTTGCCTATGTCTTGTTGAGCAAATGTATCTAAGTCACCCATCACTCGGCTTCTTCTTCTGCTCCCTCTTCTTCAACTGGCTCTTCTTCTGTAGTAGCCTGTTGGGAATTTTGAGCTTGTATAGCACCCAATGCTGCTTTGAGCTTTGAGTTTTCTATTTCTGTATTAGCAACTTTAACACCTAAGTCCTTAACTGCGGCTTCAGATTGTTGTACCTGTGCTAATAACGAAGTTACAGCATTTTTTAACTGTTCTTCATTGAGGTCGTTGATATTGACATTGTTTGTCATTTATCCTCCAATTATCTATTAACTAATCTACAGTATAACAGGCTATTGGCAGGTTATTGGTTTTTAGAAGTAATTATTTATTGTGGTAATTGTTTTGTTATTTTAAGATACAAGTTAACCATATCATCAGCGTCTTGTACAAGGTTAATTCCTTTAATACGCATATAATTTAGTTGTTTTAGCATAACTTCTTTAAAATCATTATCTGAAATTAATTCATTAATTGCTTCTTCTCTTTTTGTTCCCTCTGGGAATATTGGTATTTCAGTCATATTTTATTGTAACTCAACAATTGTTCTCAAATGGTTTTGTACTGTATCTCTATCTGCTTGTGATAATGCTGTATTGTAGTACATAATTAAGTAACATTCCCAAGCTGATTTTTCATTGTAGTAACCATAGTTTAAAGATACTGTTTCTGTTTGGCTACCACCACCAGTCCTAGCATAACTATTACTTGCACCCCAATATCCTCTGTAATAGTTGTACATGTCACAAGATACTACCCAGTTTGTTCCTGCTCTATCAGATTGGTCAGTAAGCCAACCATTATGATAAGCTACTGGAGTTCTACCACTCCAAAATCCAGAAAGCCAGTTAGAGCCTTCTGCGTCAAATATTCTTCCCTCTGTTCCGTTATATCTTGCAACATGAAACAATGTATAATTTGTATTAGCAATCAATCTACCAGAAAATCTAAGACCATCACCAGTTCCACCTCGAACACATTCTGTTATGTTTGCACCATTACCAGCGTTACGAGTTACATAATTAGGATTTCCTCTTACAGCAGTAGAATCACCATTGCCCATGTAGTCTTCCCATACATTATTACTATCGTTATATGTTTCTGGTATATATAAATGGTCTGGCTCTGCACCACTATCTAATCTTGGATACCACAAATCTTGTGATACATTACCTAATATTATTGCTCTTGAAGGTCCTAAAGGTGCCATTTATATATCATACCTATCTTTGTAGTAAAAATAACATTGCTTGATTTCTCTCTCGTTTAATATTCTATCATATAATATAAAAGCCCCTACATCCCCAGCTTGTTGTGATGTTACACCGGCATTAACTTGTCCTGCATGATAGCCACCAATACATCTAAATCCATTATTGATAGCAGAGTTAGCATTTGTTATTTGTGCTAGATATTGTCCATTAGCCCATGCTCTATAATAAGGAGAGCCTGTGTTTGTATATTGCCAAGCCCATATATTATATTTAGTATTCCAGTTTGTAAAATCATCAATGTTATAACCAGAGTCTATAAATCCCGAAGCATTATTATCATAAAAACCTAAGTTAGTTGTATTATTTTGAACCATGACATGATGGTCTGCACTATTGCCTCTTACTAAAGTTCTCCAATCTGTTCCTCCAGTTCTCCATTTTAAAGCAACAACCATTGTTGTTGCTGGATAGTTTAGAGGCACATCAGTACTTCTTACAGCAATACCTCCGTCATTAAATATAAATGTTCCACCATCATTACTACTGTAATCAGATTGCCTAACAGTCCAGTCATAACTATTATCGCTTAAATCATACCAAGTTGTACCTGTACCCGGATATGAGTCTGAGTTACCAGCGTCTAAAAACATTTTGTAACCTTTAGGAATGCTTGCAAATTTTTCAAGTATATTAGGTTTAGCTACACCAATTACCATTTGTCCACCGGACACTTTGCATTTGTAAACCATGCCTTTTCTTCCATATCGCAATTACATTGAGTACATTGCATTTGAGTTCTGTAAGAGTCATAGTCTTCTGTTTCAAAGTTATATTCTTCGCCTATTTGATTTTCTACCCAGAACTCACAACCTTGACATGTATTAAATCTAACATTGTAAACTTCTTCTGATACTTGCATATCGTCCCATGTCAAGGGTTTCTGATGTTCTTCTCTCCAAATATTAGACACTTTCTATCTCCCCTCCATTGTTTACCCATTCTTCTACTAAGGCACCTAATGGATTGTCAAAGTCATTAGAAGTCATCCACATTTTTTCTCCATTATTCATTCCGTCGTCCCATACTTCAAAATAAACTTTGTAGAAGATATCTTCTTCAACTACTCTTAAAATATTGTAAATATCATTTGACATAAATCTCTACTCTCGCGCTTCTATTAATTCCGCTACTGTCTTGACAGCAACCTATGACATCTCCAGCAGAATAGTTATAACCACCTCTGTATCTCATACCTATTCCACCTCCAACATCATTTGATGATTCATTACCATTTGGCCATAAACCACCGCCATTTTCGTTCCAACCAAATCCCCAACGGCTTCTTGTGTCGTTATTGGATGTATAGTTGTATCCATAAAATCTAACATCTCTTTGTGATGACCATGCGTTACCATAGCCAGAAAATTGTTTTGCGTCTTGTATAAAGTATTCTCCACCTTGAAACAAATTTAATAAAGTAGTGGCAGTTGAAGCAGAAGCGCCATTGTATATTCCATTCTCTAACCAAACCCAATTTCCTCCATAAGAATAAGAACCACCTTGTCCTATGTCTGGAAATATAGCTAATAAATTAGTAGCAGGAAAGTAGTTAAATGTATCAAACTTAGCGTCTCCATTATCTCTATTGGTAGCACCAGAATTTAAAGTATTATTAGTAGTCCAGTAGTTAGCATTGTAACCAAAAGTTGTTCCTCTAGTTGCTTTAAGAGCCATCATCCACCCACCACCATCATGGTTTGTATCCATAATGCAATAAACAGGTGTTGGTCCTACTGTAGGTAAATTAATGAAGTAAACGCCATCTTGTGAACTAGGATAGTCTGTTAATATTTGTTCTGCTGAATCTCCAGCTTTAGCCGCAGTAGAGCCATCTCTACCAGCTCCGGAATATATTACAGGTCTAGCTACTCCTAGAGGTGCCATGGCTACCTCCTTATTGGAAATCCTGTAGTGATTGAATCTTAGGAGCCCCTTGGTCTAAGAATATAAATGTAACTAAATCAATTGCTCCAACTGTTGATGAAACAGTATAACCAGAACCACCAGCAGTTTGTGGGGTCTGACCTGTACCATTTACAGTATATGTTGTAGTAGTAGTTCCATCATCAAATAATCTTGGAGTTGCAGCGTCTTGTGTTACTTGTAAAGTAAATGTAGCAAATCCTGTAGGAACATTAGTAAAAGCTAATGTAGAAACATCTTCAGTAAGTGTTATAGTTCCTGTATTACCAGAAGCTACATTGACAGTTAAAGTACCAGCAGTTGTTGATAGTGTTTGTGATGTTTCACTATAACCTTTTAATTTAGCATTCTCTATTGCATTTTGTGCTGCGTCTAAGGCAGTTCCTAATGATGAATCATCTATTTGCTTATTAGCAATAGTTTGAGAAGCTTGTAAATATGCGAAACTTTCTGATTGTAATGCTGCGTTAAATTCTGTTGTAGAACCGGTTAAAGTATTAAGACCTAAGTCTATTGTTTTACTTTGTAATGATTCTGTACCAGCTAAAGTTGCAAAAGAACCATCAGATAAAGCATTGTTAAATTCTGATGTAGTTCCTGTAAAAGTTAATGTACCACCAGCAACATCAGATAAATCTATAGTTACTGCTGTTTGTGTTCCTGTATCAAAAGTTTTGTTCTCTATTGTTTCAGAACCTGCAAGTGTAGCAAAAGAACCATCAGATAATGCTGCGTTAAATTCAGCAGTTGTTCCGTCTAATTTAGTAGCAGGAACAGAACCTAAAGCTACATTACCACTCGTTACAGTAAATTCACCTGTTGTATAAGAAGAAACACCTTTAGTAGAACCATCAGCAGCTGCGTCTCCAATTAAATCTTCAACACCATTTTCAGTTAATACTACCCAGCTAGAACCTATGTAAAACTCAACACCATCAAGTGTTGTATTGTATCGCATAGTTCCTTCAACAGGATTACTTTCTCTTTGAGGGGTAGTACCAGAAGGTATTATTATTCCAGAGTCTTGTCCATTAGCAAACTCTCTTAAACCAGTAGTATCACCATTAGTTTCAACTTTATGTATTGCTCTTTCTGACATTTATTATTCCTCTTCTGCTGTTTCAGCGGCAATATCAGCTTCTTCTGCTTCAGCTAGCTCATCTTTCATAGTCTCGAGAGCTGCTTGCATTTTAACTAAATTAACTTCAAACGCGTCAATTCTGCTTAATATTTCTGCTATTTTTTTGGATTTATTTTTCGCCATTATAATCTCCTCAATTATATCACTTAATCTCTTATGCCTGTGATTCTGACCATGTTATACGACCAGAAACTTTAAAAGGAGATGAAGCAGAAATGTCTGCTGTATCTACTACCTGTACTGCTACAGTAAGAATATCTGGACCATTAGGGAATACACCATCTCCACCGAGTATAGAGTTACCCATGTCAATCAACTGCTCAAGAGAGAAGTTTGTACTGTTACTTAATCTAGCTCCAGAACTATCGGTTCCACCACCTGCTGCTCTGAAGGAGAATACTTCTGTTCCACCTGTTATCTTTTCAGCTGCATTGTGTGTTTGTAGCTGTGATAAAGATGGAGAGTTTACATTTTGCCAAGCAACTTTAGATAAGTCACCATTAAGAATTAATTTTACTTCTGAGTCATGTGTAAGAATTAAGCCAACTTCACTTAATCTCAATTGCATTCTGTTTATAATATCTCTTTCTCCTAAGAATCCAGAGATTGCATTATCAACTGATGGTGCAAGTCTTAAAGATACTAGAGGAATTAAGTCAGTACCCAGATTTACAGTTTCATCAGTTCCACCCGGGTCTTCACCGATAGTAACAGCAGTAGCGCTAGCTACTACTGGATATACAGCTGGTGTATTGTAGTAAGAACCAGAGCTAATGTATATATAAGCATATATTGTAGAACCAGAATACTGTGTAAATGCTATTGTTTCTCCAGAAAGCTCACCACCAGATGTGTATAAAGGAGAACCAGATGTTAGTTTTGTAGCGTCTGCTTCACCAAAAGGTATTCTTACATAGAAGTCATAATTTCTTTGACTTCTATTATAAAATCTAATTAGTGCAGAGCTACCTGTTGTAGTAGCAGATATTGACTGACCATTTGTAAAAGCTAAGTTGTTTGAAGTAGCTGTAAATAAGTATGCTTCATCTTCATCAAAAGTACCGTCCATAATTACAGAAGTACCCCAGTGGAATAACTTAGGTGCATAAGTAGGATTTGCTCCGTTTATAACTTCATAAGCAGCTGCCATGTTACCAGAACGCATATAAGCTTCATCTAATCTGTTGTTATGTAAGAACTCGTGTACATATCGTACATGACCTTTTCTATCTTTGAAACCAAAACGAATCTTACCAGCACCATACCATGAATAATCCATGTAAGCCATTTGAATTTTATCTATATCAAGATTAAAACCTTCTGCACCAGTACCATCACATTTGTCTAAGTTCCATTCAGATTGTTCTACTTTAATATCTTCAGTCTTTGTTATAACAACATTGCTTGCAGATACACCTCTATATTCTGGTTGTACATATAGAGTTGTATCGTCATCAATTTGAGTTACTTTGTATGATTGACCACGAAGTACTATATAGTCTCCGGCATTTAGCTGTCCTACAAATGATGTACCATTACCTTGAATTAAGTTTGAGTTCTTAGTAACTGTACATGTACCAGATATCTGTGTAGTTGATGTTCTTCTTACACAAGCTAAAGCAACACCATCATATTCAAAGAAGAAACCATTTTGCATATCAAACATTCCAACTCTTGTTGCTGCGTCTGAGTAGCTTACAACATTAAACTTAATAATTCCATTTGGCTTAGTAGATGTTGGTGTTTGGCTAAGAGTATATGTAAAAGTAAAGTCATCTACTTTAGTAATTGCAAATGTTCCATTGTAAACACCTTCTGAAGCATTTTTAATTCTTACTTCCATTCCAGTATTTAGTCTATGAGGATATTCTGTAGTTACAGTAGCAGTTGTACCATTAGCAGTTAAATTTTGTATAGTTACTGGTGGGTTAAAGTTAATAGCAACAGAAGTCTGTATACCTTTACCAGACTGATACCTAAAGTATTTTCTTGTCTGTCTTCTAATAGATGAGAAAGGAGCGGTACCAGCAGCTATCTCTACACCACCGTCGAATGGTCTGTGTATTGAGAATCCGTCCGGTCTTGCATATACATTAGTTTCAACAAAATGTTTTGTTGCTGTTAAGTCAACGCCAACCGGTCTATCTACCTGCAATGAAGCGTCATCAGCAATAGCGATAACTGAAAACTCTAATAACTCGCCGGGAGTATTGTTGTTGTCTTTTACAAATATGGTATCTCCAACTTTAAAGTATCTCTTAAATAATGTTCCGTCTCCTGTTAATATGTCACTACTTTGAGAAGTGTCTACTGTACCAACAGCTTGTGATACACCAGAGATAGATTGTGATTCTAGTTTATGTGTTCCAGTTTGTCCTGTTAAGTCAATTGCTACACCATTTATAGCGTCATCAAAACTTGCTGCTAATTTAATGTATTCATCATCTAATACAATTGCATAGTATGTAACACCATCAGTTAAGTTTCCAATGTCTGTATTTGAATTATTATCATAAATTAAAGAAGCACCATTTTGTAACTTATGTCCATTAGTTATTTCTATTTCATCATCCGCTGTAATATTTGCACCATTAAAGCTGTATATTACTGGGTCTACTTGAAAGTTAGTAGAAAAATCAAATGATTCAGTTTGAGTATTTGTAGCAGAGTATGCTCCATCAACAATTCCTATTTCTGCGTCTGTAGTAAAAGCTAAGTCATTACCTCCAGCAGAAGCTAAATCTATAATAAGACCACTGTCTGCTTTTAGCTGTATTCTGTCATTAGTTAAAACATTTACTCTGTAAGTAGTTTGATTAGCTAGTGTTGGATAGAACATTCCTTCATCATAAGAGTCAATTATACCCTCCATAAACTCTATTAATTCATTGTTATCCCATATGGTAGTTTCTTCTACTTGTAAACAGATTAATCCTTGTAAATCTTCTTCATAAGAGTTGCTGTAGTTATAAACATAAATTCTGTCACCGTTTTCGCTTCTGTATGAAACCATCCAAGAGTTGCTATCATATAAGCTTCTATTTCTAATTTTGTATGAAATAAGTATTGTATCTACATCTTGTCCAGTAGAGTTACCATAGTTTTTTTGCCAAGAAGCTGACCAGTAGTAATTATTATTAGTAGCACTGTAGCTTCGAGTGTTTAGTTCAGAACCTGTATAACCTCTACCACTTACACTTCTATGATACAAATATAAATATTGTTCATATCGTGCATAAGTTGCTCCATCTACTTCATTAAATTTTCTTAATGTTGCCCAGAATGGAATTGTAGAATTAGCAGTAAATGTTGTACCTACAAGTGATGGTTGGTCTCCATCATGTCTTGTTCCTGCATAAGGGAAGTAAACATCTGTTTCATTTATATCAGCTGGAGTGTATGTTACCTGTTCAGTAACTTGGTCAGCCGTAGACCAATATCTTGTAGTAATAGCACTTGTAGAAACATAAGAATAACTTTTTACACTACCTGCTCTAACACCATCTGTTATATAACCTGTAGTAGATGGACTTGAAGAAGTTACTATATCTACTCTACCTACATTGTTATCAAAATAATTATTTATGCCCTCTTTAATAAGAGAAAATTCAAAAGGTACTGTATCTGGATTTATTGGCGTTAAAGCACCTGTTGTTGCAGCAGGCAATGAACCTTGTGTAGCGTCTATAGTGATATTTGAATTTTGATTCAAAGCATGTTCTGGTAAATAAAAACTATTCTTAGTAGCATTGTCTGTTGTTCCAGACCAACCATATACTCCAGTTGCTTCTGTAATTCGCTGTGTAGTTCCTCCGTTTTTTAATCTAAATCTATCATTACCTACTTTTTCTATCTGATAAGTTCCCGAACCTATAGTGTCTTGTAAAATTAAGTTTCTGTTAGTAGATACACCTGTTAATACTTCTATATCGCCAGAGTTTATAGTTAAAGCTATATCATCACCATCTGCTAAAGCAAAATTTTCAGAATAAAAAGTATCAGCTTCATCATCTCTAATAAGCGGTACTACGAATACATCTCTAGTTCCAGAATATGCACCAAAGTATCTATAACCACCATTGTAGTTATAATTTTTTCTAAATCTCCAGTAACCACCATTTGATGTTCTAAAAGGTGTTCCTGCGTAATTTCTATTAAAGAACCAAGTACCGTCTATCCAATGAGCGTCATCTTCTATGAAGTTCCATCTATTTGGCTTAGTTCCTGTTTCCGGGAAAGTATAGTTTGTCGAATCTTGTTGTAATCCGTAAGTGTATGCGTCTTTTATATAATCTTCTATTCTTTGATTAGTTCTTGAGCAAAGCATAACTTTATCGATAGTTCTCCATGCTTCATCTGCGCCACCACCTAATCCATATCCACCTGCTGCTGAATCAAACTGGTTTATATCCCAACCAGAACCAACGCCATTGTTATACTCTGCCACTGTATAAGCGTAGCCATAAGAATCTCTGTAGTTACCTCTGCCTCTCCATATTTCATAAACCATACCAATCATTGCTCTACCATAATTGTATGAGCCTGTATTTGTAAAGTTTATAGCAGAACCATCTCTGGTTGTAGTTAACTGAATATGGTCATCATCATATACTTTTACATAATAAAAATCAAATCTATCTAATCCACCTATTTGAGTATCACCAGATGGAGGTACATAAAGTACTACATCATTTGCACGCATTCTGTGATTGGTCCATGCAATTGTATCGTTAGCAAGGTTTACAGCAGTTGCGTCAAACTTAATTGAGTGAGGAGGTCTCCATGCTTTAGTTTCTGTTTTAGTTAAATCTACAGTTGGTGTTACTGTAACTTCTTCAGCAAAATCTACATAAGGTCTACCATCTGGTGCGTCAGATGTAGTAGTTTCTGTTACTTTAAGTGTTTTAGTTGCAACAGTATTTACTAGGTAGAAGTTTGAATTGTCAACAAATCCGTGTGGATTTGGAGTTGTAATACTAAGTGTTGATTGAGGTAGTCCGTCTGTTTGAACACCAGTGTCTTTATCATATGTTATTTGAGAACCTGCATAAAATCTTCCCGGAGTTACTGTAGAGTAAATAGAACCAATACTTCCTGTGTTTGGTTGTACTGCATTAGCAACATAAGTAAATGTAGTAGTACTAGCAGACTTAATTAGGAATTTACCTTCTGCTGTTCTTGATGTTAAACCTTGCACATCAATAGGTGTACCGATTACAAGTCCGTGCTCGTCACTACAACTTACTGTAACAATATCAGAACCTGCTTTAGCAGTAATCCCTGTAACTATTTGTAAAGCAGCGTCTCCGTCTGCTACATAGAAAGAAGGAACATTATTTGATAACTCTAATGTCTCCCATTTAGTAGGCTGAAGTCCATACTCAAAGTCTGTGTCAATTAGGTTCTCTGGAGTTGATACACGAATTTTATGTACTGGGTCTAAGAGAGAGTCCGCAACCTCAATTTCATTAAGAGGTCTATCTACAATAATTTGTAATTTTGAACTGTCTGTTACACCTAATGCACTTAAATCTGCAACTGTAGTAATTGTTAATTCTTCATCAGCTTCACTCCAGTTCCATGTAGCAACTGATAATTCTGCGTCAACAAAGTTAACAAGTTCTGTTCCAGTATCAACATCAACAATAAGATATATTTCTTCTTTTTTTACATAGTATGGAAACTTAATAGTGTCATTAGCAGCGTCTATAGTGTAGTAAGATTGAATTATTTTTCTAGCCAAGAGCCACCCACAATCCTACATTTAATTTACTAGCGTTATATTTAATCCACTTTGTTCCGTTATATTGTGTCATTACGCCTTTATCTGTATTAAAAATTAGTTGTCCCCTAGCAGGATTTGCTATAGCGTCTATTTCTGCTTGAGTTCTGCTAATAATACTTAGCGGAGAGTTCATTTGTATATCAGAATTAAATACAACAGGGTCATTAGAAGCGTCTAATGATTCAATGTTTGTTACTCTTATAGTACTCATTAGTTACTCTCCATCAAAAGTAATAGGGATTGATTGAATTTTACCATGAATAGTTCGTTTACAATTTTATATATCATGAGGCTTCGTCTTCTTCTGGTTGAGGGTTATTATCTTTTACTGCCTTTATGGCATTATAAAATTCACCTGTAGTATCAAGTGTTCCATTTTCAATGTCATGAAACAATTTATCTAATTGTTCTCTAATTAATGGGTATTCGCTTTTTCTATCTCTTTGATACTCTTTGGCTAAATAATTATCTAACAGTTCTTGAGCTTTAGCTTCTATATCTTCCCAAGATGGATGTTCAACATCATTACTCCAACTAATATCATCTTCTGTTGTTCCAGAAACTACAAATACTGAATCTGGAGATAATGCTAATATAGCTTCTGATATCCAATAATCATTTAAACTGTTCATGCTAAGAGCTCCAATAATGTTACTGTTGAATGTCCTTTTTCATAGTTCAAAGAGGTACTTGTATTTAGTGTCCCGTTAAATCTAAAGTTAACAGTGCTATTACTACTTCTTGCTAAATAAAGTTTGTAAACAGTTGAATTAGTTGTTGCAGGACTATCAATATAAGTATAATTTGTTTGATATGGTGTACTGGAATAATCTCCGTCTGGATAGTTACCAACCATAAAAGCACCTCTTTGTCCTGTAACAGCTGTGGGTCTTAATTTAACTTCAGCAGAACCGGATACTGTTCTACTAAAATAACCCATCATATCGTGAGCAGCTGCTTCTCCATATAATGTCAATATAATCATTATTTTAGAGTTACCCTGTGTAGGAAAGATTGTTGTTGTAAGTGGAGTAATCTCTATACCTGTATCATCATAAGGTACTGCAAATGTTTGTTCAGTATCAGAAAAAGAATATTCCCAGTTGCCTACTTTACCAGTAGGAAACCCTACACCAGTAGCACCGGTCATATCTAGTTCTCCTGTAAATGTTATATCAGAAGGAATAGTTATTCCACCAGCAGCAGTAAATTCAGATATGCTATCAGCTTTTATACCGCCATCTACTTTCAAATCATTAGAATCAGCAGTTATTGTTCTTGCACCTAAATAGATTGTTGAACCAGCTAAATGTAAATCTTGAAATTTATAATCAGTACTACCTAAATCATGTGTTGAGTCTGTATTTGGTAATATATCTCCTGCTACAGTTATACCTCCATCTTTTAAAACAGAGCCTTCTATTGTTACACCTTGATTTGCAGTAGCTTCAACTATTGTGTCAGTTTCAATTCCGATATCTTTAATTAAAGTACCATCAATGTTCACACCAGCACCTGCGTTTTGTTCATAAATTCTATCTGTGTACACTTCTCCGTCTTTGTGTAATACACCGTCAGTAGTTACACCAGTACCTAATGTACTTTCATTAATGACATCAAATTCGTTAGGAGCACCTGCAACTTCTAACCAATCTGTACCACTATATATTTTGAGTAGCTCTACATCTGTATCATAAACTAAATCGCCAATTTCCATACCAGTAAGTGCATTAACTTGCGCAGTTGTATAATTTTTTATTCTTACAGGTATGTTGAATGATATACCATCATTAATAATTAATTTACTGCCACCAGTAGTTTCTATTTGGTCAACTGTTATCTTACTCAATTGGGTACCTGTTTTCTCCTATAGTATTGCCTGCCTCTACCCACTGTTTAACATGAGTTGAGTGTAATTCTGTTTCTGAATCTTCGTAATTACCCGGAATAGTTACTTGCTCTTCTTCCATTCCTTCTGGTTGATACATAATATTTATTGTTCCGGGAACTTCTGATTCTTGGTCATCATCTGCACCCCAAATAAACCATACTTCTGTAATATCATCTAAATAATAATTCATTTATATCTCCGCGTCCCAATACATCCAAGCACTACTCTGATTTGTTATTGCCTGTGCAAATGTCAATCCAGCTCGGCTAGTTAAAGTTCCTAAGTCTGCATTCCAACAACCAGAACCGTAAGCTGTTTTATTATTGTTTAAGTTAGTATTAATATAATTACCATTTTGTGCTTCTGTAGATATGATAAATCTTAATTGACCACTTCTTCTTAAAGTTGGTCTTCTATACAATGGAACTCTGTAATCTATAATACCGTCATACACATTAGCTCTAGTTGTTCCACCACCAGAAGCAAATATAGAGTTAACTCCAGCTGCTATTAATTGATAGTATCTCCAACATTGCTGAACAACATCAATATACTTTTCTGGTTCCCATGCTGTGACAGAACCACCCAATTCAACTTTCACATTAGCTATGTAATAGTCAAAGGTAGCCCCATTATCATCAACAAATTGAAATGCTAATCTATCTCTAATAGCTTGAAAACCGTCTGCTGTACCTTTTGTTTTTCCAGAGACACTAGGTACAGATACTGTAGCAGTAAATTTAGTCCATGTTGTAGTAACACTATGAGAATCTATCTGTGTTGTAACTGGACTTGATTGACCACCTTGAACACCAAATGTTTGAGTAACAGCAGTCTTTAGAGTTTTACTTCCAGAAGCTGTTCTAGCCCAAAAACTTATAGCAATAGATTGACCAGCAGCTGTTTCAACACCTTCTATTCTTTGCTCCATAATACTTGTTCCAGTACCAGATGTTTTATACCACCTTGCATAATATAGAGGATTGTCTGGAACATCACTTTGCCCAAAAGTAAATACACCTTGGTCTATTGTTGAAGCAACTATAGAAACTAGAGAACCAGAAACATAGTTACCACCTGTTACCCATCTATCAACAGATTTTACTAATCCATCATTTGCGTTAGTTCCGGTTGTACTTTTTTGCCAAACTTGAAATCCACCATTAATTAATAAGTTTTTATTAGTTCCACCACCACCGCCGGATAGTCCTGTAGCAGAACCATTAGTAAAGTCTATTGTTACACCGCTAGCAAGAACTAAATCGCTTTCTAAATCTATATTTGCACTAGATGTTTTTTCAGATAAACTATCTGTTTTAATTGAGTCTGGATTCAAACCGCCTTCTACAGGAATACCTGTTCCACCTGTATTAGATGATTCAATAATTCCAGATACTTCTACTTGGTCAGATACGACTAGCTTGTCAGAGTTTACACCAAGGTTAATAGATTGTATATCCATATTGCCTATATAAATTCTATCAAGATAGACATTAGCCCATCTAGTATCTGTTGTTCCTAAATCTCTTGTACTATCAGCGTCTGCAACAATATTTTGTGCTACAGCAGAAGTATCTAATCCGTCATGGTCTATAGTTATACTTTGATTAGCACTGTTAAATGTAAGTGTAATATCAGAACCAGCAACAAATGTTAGGGTATCGTTTTGCTCTGTTGTGGTTATATTAGGTTGACCTGTAGCAATAATTGTATTAAAAGATTGTGTATGTTCTGTACCACCAACATCTGTCCACAAAGATGTTAATTCTCTATAAACTTGAACAGTACCTGTTTCAGAATTGAAAACCATCTGTCCGTCTGCTGGATTTAAAATAGCTGAAACTTGAGAAGTTGTATAATTCTTTAATTGAATTGTGTCATCTAAAACTAATTTAGAATCTAAAGTAACTTCTGTACCTGTAGGTGTTTTAGCTATTTCATTAACTTCTATTCTTGACATAGTTTTATACTACCACCAATCTTCCTTCGACAGTTATAGTTCCACCAAATGTTATAGGACCAACCATCATCATGTTTTGATTTTGAGGAACTGTTTGTGTTTCGTCGTATGTGTCATTATTTCTATAACCCATACCATCTTCTCCTATCGCAACACCTAACTCATCTACTACAAGTCTTTTCTTACCTTCAGTAAAGATACTGACAGTATCTGTTGTTTCAGTAGTAGATACTGATGTAGTTCCTTCTTCATTAGAAATAACTTGGAATGTTTCTCTTGATACAGCTAACTGAATATCATCATCAGTAAATGTAACACCATCTGTTGTTTCTTGAAAATCTAATACAGAACCTGTTATTGGTAATGGGTCTGAATTATCTGAACTACCGTCGTATTCTATAAATGGTATTTCAGAGTTAGTTACTGGTATATATTCTTCTATACCTAAGAAGTTTATAAGCTGAATAGAATCCGGAGTTCCTCCACCGCCACCGCCAGATACATAAGCAGGTTGCCATTCTCCAGCTCCAGAATTGTATTGTAATACTTGTTCATTTTGAGCTCCAGAAGCATTTACATCACTTAAATCATTTACAGAAGAACTAGTTGTAATAACTGTACTGTCTATATCAATAGTTACAGTATCAGAAGCAGATACAGTTGTATCAATACCTGTTCCACCGGTAATAGTAAATGTTTGTCCATCAGTTACTTCTTCAGAAGTTCCACTATCAGCTGCAACTAAGAAACTTGACATATTTCCAGAACCAGCAGAAGCTAACAATGCTGATACGGATATTTGTCTTAATGCTGTTATAGAAGCGTCATAAAGTAAAACAGTATCATTTGTTGTATCAAGAGTTCCGCTATGTACTGTTCTGTCAGAAATAATTGAAGGTAAATCTAGTAATACTGTTCCATCATTATCTGGAAGATTAATTGTTCTATCAGCAGTAGGGTCTACAACTGTTAATGTAGTTTCAAATGCGTCATCTGTTGCACCTTCAAAGACAAACGCATTTTGTACATTAATACTTGTAGAATCTATTGTTGTAGTTGTACCTTGAACTATTAAGTTACCACCAATTGTGATATCTCCACCAGCTCCTAAATAATCTGAAATCTTAGTATCTAATGAAGCTGTAACTGCTTGGTTAGAAGCATTACCTATAAAGATATCTCCATCATCTAAGTTAGGTGTAGCATTTGTTCTGCTTGCACCCATAACATAGATTTGACCAGAACTTGCATGTACTCTAATTACTTTTGCAATCTTTTGTATTCCAGCTGTTTCTCCAGATGGTTTAGTATTTGTTAAAGTACCTGTAGTAGAAATATATAAGTCATCTCCTACTGAGAATGATGAAGTATCAATTCCTATAAATTTACCGTGTGTAACTATTGTTACATCAGTATTATTTGCTCCGTCTGCATACATAACACCGACTGCTGGCATTTTTGCAGAGTCATCTGCGTCAGCAACATCTACAGTAAAGTCTTGACCATTTCCTGCTTGACCAGATATATATACTGGAGTTCCTTTTGTAATTGTTGAACCAGATTCGTTTTTCGCAGCTACATGAATTGCACCTTTAACATCTACAGATATTTCTTCTGTTAGACCTATAGTTACACTATCTGAGCCAACTGAAACCTCTATTTCATTAGTAGTACCATTAAATGTTACCGTGTCACCATCAGTTATTGGGCTTGTTAATGTTCCGTCACTAAGTGTAAAGCTAGACATACTTCCAGCACCAGCATTAGCTAAAATATCTCCTATTGTTGTTTTTCTTAAATCTGAAGCTGAATTATCCCACATCAACACTAAATCTTGTGCAGTATCTATAGTTCCAGAGAACGCAGTTTGATTTGTAATTATTGATGAATCAACACTTAAAGTTCCAGAAGAATATGTTATTCCAGTTCCACCTTGTAAGTAATTATCGACAAGATTATTTGAGTAATATAGATTGTTCACTCCCTGTAATATATCGTCTGTACTTAATCCAGTTAAGTCAGAACCTGCAACAGACATAACAGCGTCTCCACCCATTCCAGAGTGAACACCGCAATAATAATAAATTAAATCTGGTGTTGTAGAATTTACTACTATTTGTAAATATGAATCATCTGTTCCTTCACTACCTACTTTTGTTACCCCATCAGCACTTGTTAATTGAGTACCATTTGCATGTATGCCATCTTTACCGTCAGATAAATAGAAAGGATGTGAGCTTAAACTAGAATCTGAAATATCAAATCTATATGTAAATCCAGATACTAATGTTAAGGAAGCACTTTCTTCTCCGTCTATAAAATATTTATTATTTCCACCAGAATCTTGCGCTACTGTTACTGCATAATTTATAAGTATTGTGTTTTGCTCTAAATCAATTATTTTATTTACTATTGTGTCATCAGAATCATCTGTTAAAAATTTTCCAGAAAGTGCTCTTCTTGATTTAGCATTACCACCTCTATTTGTATTAGCTGAAGAGAATGGAAACAATGTAGGAGTAGTTGTATGTACTCTTACATCTTTGTAAGCACCTGCTTGACCCTGTGTACCAACATCTGTAATATTTGTTGTATATTCAGTACCATAAACATAAGTGTAAGTTCTAAATACTTGTTGTTGTGTAGCACTACCATTAGATATAGTAATTTGTGTTCCAGCACTTGCGTCTGAAGCAGAAGCAGCAACTTGTATTTCAGTTGTGCTTGTTACAATTGCATAATAATCTGTACCATTTGTAAGTCCAGATATATCAAAATCTCCAGCACTGTCATACTGTATTTCATCTCCTGTTGTTAAGCCGTGAGCTGCTGTAAATGTAATTGTGTCATTAATAATTAATGATGGGTCAAAAATATCTGTTACATAACTAGAGCTAACAACTGTATTTGTACCATCTTCTGTTTCGGAGAATTTTAAGTTATCAGTAGCTAAAGAACTATCAGATACATCAAATCTGTATGTAATATTTGCTTCTAAGTTTAGTTGTGCGTCTTCTTGACCATTAAATCTAAATTTATTATTAGCTACATCAACAACAATAGTTTTAACCATTGTGTTGTCTGTATCTATAACAGTCTTGTTACTTAATGTGTCTGAAGTATCTCTTGCTACTAATGTATCAGTAGAAGCAATTGGCATTGTGATGATATTTGAACCATCACTAAATTCGTAGTTTCCACTATTTAAAGTTATTGTATTTGTATCTAAGTAGATAGATGTACCACTTAGATATAAATCTCTGAACTTAAATGTACTAGAACCTAAGTCATAGGTAACATCTGTGTCGGGTATCAGATGTCCAGCTATAGTTGTAGCTTCAAGTGTTTTGTTACTTAAAGTTTGAGTTCCGTCTAATGTAACTACAGTACTGTCAATATCTACTGTTACTGTTTGACCAGATACAGTAGTATCAAGTCCAGTTCCACCAGCTATTGTTAATATTTGAGAATCAAGGTCAATTGAACCAGTTCCAGTATCGCCAGCTATATCTAAACCTTCTAAAGTAATTTGCGCAGCTACATAATCTACAACAGCAGCAGATGTAGGAATAGTTGTATCATTATCATTTGAACCTATACCTTCGGCTTCTGTTACAACAGCAGAGGCAGCTAAATCTGCTACTTCAATATTAGATATACTGTTACCAGTACCATTAGCGTCAAAAGTTTTGTTTGTAAGTGTATCTGTACTACTTGCAGTTATAAAAGCAGAAGTAGTGTTGTCGTAAAGAGATAAATCATCTTCAACAGTTAAGCTTATTGAATCACCATTATCATCATAACCAACAGTAATTCTTGTTTGTGTTCCAGAAGTTAAAGCGTCTATAACTGCGTCTTGTGCATATTCATCTAAATCTGCTTTTACTTCAGTAGCGTCAAAACTAAAATCAAAGTTTCCAGCAGTATTAGTTATTGTTACACCTGTACCACCTGTAAATGTGACTGTATCGCCAAGAGCTATATCGCTAGGAGTAGTTCCGTCTGTAAAAGTTATATCGCTGTTTACTAATTTTGCATTTTCAATTGAGCCAGCAAGCATTGCATTTGTTACGCCAAGAGCTTTTACTTGTAATGTATCTGTATCTATCTCTATAGAACTATCGTCTACATTTACAGAAAGAGTTGGTGTTTGACCTTCAGAGGCAGTGCCTGTAGTTGCAAGACCATCTCCAGCAGTAATATCTTCTACATAGTTACCAGTTGTATCAGTTCCTAAAGCAACACTATCAGCTGCAATAGTTGCTGTAATACTTGCAGTATCTCCAGCATTTGTAAATGTTGCAGAACCAGTTACATCTCCTGTAAGTTCTACCGTTACCGCAGAAGACAAAGCGTCAGCGTCATCAGCTGTTCCTGTCAAATCTCCGATAAAGTTAGC
>Ga0255766_10001363_pt1 | contig 22337 bp, 25 predicted proteins | sample 071ome_23_FD_179966 | JGI IMG/M metagenome (GOLD analysis project Ga0255766, IMG submission 179966) | Coastal salt marsh microbial communities from the Groves Creek Marsh, Skidaway Island, Georgia - 071403BT metaG (version 2) | ecosystem: Environmental > Aquatic > Marine > Intertidal zone >... | reverse complement strand
CAATGCAAAAACATTACCTCAAAAACCTATAACACAACCAAAAGAAGAAAACATAATTCCAACTGATACAAAAATAGAAAAAAAAATTAATTATAGTGATCTTATTCAAAACTCTTCTATAAACGAACTGATAGAAGAAGAAAAAGAAATTAGTGAGGAAAATCTTGTCTCTATTTATAGTCAAATGATAGTTGAAATGATTCAGTCAGCATGGATAAAACCTAAAAACATCCAAAATGGTCTTAGTTGTGATTTAAGAGTTACAATCAATAGCAATGGAAGAATTCTTAAATATTCATTGATACAAAGTAGTGGCAATATTAGATTTGATAATTCTGCGCTTAGGGCTTTAAAAAGAGTAGAAACTTTCAAATTTTTTAATAAAATTCCCTCAGATATTTATAATAATAATTTTAAAAATCTTGTAATTAATTTTAATCCTGAATGAAAAACTATTTCTTAATATTTTTTTTCTCTTTTTCAGTTAATGCTGAATTAATTCTTGAGATTACAAAAGGCTCAGATAACCCATATAAAATTGCAATTGTTAACTCATCTGATAGCTCTATTGAAAAAGAAGTAATCAATATTGTTGAAAATGATCTTTTAAGAACTGGTGAATTTAAAATCTTTAGAAATACAGATTTAATTCAAATACCGGCCTATGAAGATGATATAAATTTTAAAGATTTTTCTATTCTTGGAATAGATTATTTATTTATTCCCTTATTTAATTCAGAAGCAAATTATGGAATTCAAGCTAATTATAAAATTTATGATATCCAAAATGAGAAGTTAATAAGATCTTCGACGGTCTTCGGAATACCCAGACAGGAGAGGCAGCTCAGTCATTACATAAGTGATGGCATTTATGAAGAAATTACAGGCATAAGAGGAGTATCTTCTACAAAGCTTTTATATGTAAGTGAAACAGAATCAAATAATAGTAAAGAATATAAATTATATGTATCTGATGCAGATGGATTCAATGAGCAAGTACTCTTAAAGACTTATGAGCCTATAATTTCGCCGACATGGAGCCCAGATTCAAAGAAAGTTGCATATGTATCATTTGAATCAGGTATGGCCCAAGTTTTTATTCAAGATATTGCCTCAGGCGAGAGAGAACTGGTTCTCAAAAATAAATCACAGATTAGCTCACCCTCGTTCTCTCCTGATGGAAAATACCTTTCTCTAACTTTGTACCAAGATGGAAATGCTGAAATATATATTTTAGAACTGTCCTCTAGAAATTTAACCCGATTAACAAATCATTTTTCAATTGATACAGAATCATCATGGTCACCAAATGGTAGAAGTATTATATTTACCTCTGGTAGATCAGGATCACCTCAATTATATGAATTTGATCTTTTTAGATTAAATGCAAAGCCGAACAGAGTGACATTTGAAGGCAACTATAATGCAAAAGCTTCTTATCTTCCCAATGGCGATGGGATTATTTTTGTGCATAGAAATAAAAATGAATTTAAGATTGCTTTAAAGTATTTTGATGAAAATTTTGTTAGACCATTAACTGAATCCAAATTAGATGAATCTCCCAGTATTGCTCCAAATGGTAATGTGATAATCTATGCAATAACTGAAGAAAATCAAGGTTTGATTGCTGGCCTTACTTTGAGTGGTGCACAATTTAGACTTCCTGCATCATTTGGCAAAGTTAGAGAGCCATCATGGTCAGGTTTTTTAAGGTAAACTTTAGGAGAAAAAGATGTTAAAACGATTAAATATTTTTGTATTTTTGGTTTTGGTTGCTTCATGCAGTTCAGTGAATGTAACTGAAGAAATAGTTTCTGAAAATTCAGTTAGTACTGTTGAGGTCTCTGTTAAACAAGAGAGTAAATCATATGATGCTGTTCCTAAGGCGTTAATGACTAATGCTACAGTTTATTTTGATTTTGATAGATATAATCTTTCAAGCAAATCTATTCAAACACTGAAAAGCACTATAGCTGCCCTAAAAGAGAATCCCGACATTACTATCGTTATATCAGGTCACGCTGATGAAAGAGGTACCAGAGAATATAATTTAGCATTGGGTCAAAGAAGAGCCGAAGCTGTTAGAGATTATTTAATTCTTAATGGAATTAATAAAAATAGAATTAACGTAAAAAGCTTTGGTGAAGAAAAGCCTCTTGTAAACGGTTCAGATGAAAGAAGTTGGGCGCGCAATAGAAGAGCAGAAATAAATTAATGTTTTTTAGACAATTTTTACTATTCATTATTTTCTTTCAATTTAGTAATGCCATCTTCGCGCAAGATGACATTGAATCTGATATTCTTTTTCAAAAAATTCAGGAACTTGAAATTGAGATTGCAAATCTTAGAAATGAGCTAGAGTCTTTAAATTATTTAATCCAAAAGTTAATTGATGAATCTAGCAGAGAAGTTGGCAATGATGAATCAAATGATATTGAAAATATAGCAGATAGCAACGGTATAAGATTTAAAGGCCTTGATGATAAAAAAAGCAAAGAAGAAATTTATAGAATCGCAATAAATAATTTAGAAAATCAAAACCTTCAAGAGGCATACATATCATTTAAATTTTTTGCTGAAAATTTTGAAGATGATTCAAAATCACCCTTATCTTTGTTTTGGTTAGCAGAGATTTCATTAATTAATAATGATTTTGAAAATAGCAAAAAATATTTTTTACAACTTATAAATGACTACCCTAATCATTACAGAATTCCTCTTGCACATAAGAAAATAGGGGATATTTATTTAAAGAATAATGAGATTGATACTGCTAAAGAAAGATATCAATTTGTTGCTAGAGAATTTCCTAATAGCTCAGCATCATCACAGGCCTTGCAGTTATTGAAAAATATGGAATAATCACCATTTTTTATTATGTTAAGAAAAAGGGGTCGCTAGCTCAGTTGGTAGAGCAGTTGGCTTTTAACCAATTGGTCACAGGTTCGAATCCTGTGCGACCCACCATTAAATTTCATTAAGATGGAACAAAACATAAAAAAAACTTTTCTATCAAGTGTTTTGTTTTTCCTCATATTATCCTCATGGTATAACATCAGATCCGTAAGAAATGAGCTTGCTGTTGAGAATTATGGAGAGGGTTTATTAATACCTTTGCTCATTATCACAACCTTAACAATGATTTTTGTTAATCCCATATATTCATGGGTTGCTTCAAGAGCAAATTATATAAAAATAGTTTTTTATACTTATTCATTTTTTATTTTAAATTTTATAATTTTATATTTCTTTGCAAACTCCATAAATGAGAGCATGACTGAAGAAAGGATATGGCTTGGCAGAGTATTCTATGTGTGGAGCAATATATATTCTTTTTTTACAGTTTCAATTTTTTGGGTCTTGGTAATCAATCTTTTTAGAGATCTTCGTTCAAGAAATTACTATGGTTTTATTATGGCTGGTGGATCAGCAGGGGCAATGCTAGGCTCTCAATTATCTAAGTGGCTTTCTAGCTCTTTTATTTCGTCTGGAATAGCTCAATATTTAATAGTCTCTTCATTTTTTTTAGTTGCAGCCCTGATACTTGCTATTTATATGGTAAAAACTTTTTCTAATGATGCTCTTACAAAGAATGTAGGTGGCTCATCTTTTGATGGTTTAAGAAATATTATTTCAAATAAAGATGTGCGATTAATTGCAATATATTCTTGGTTTTTTACATTTTTAATGACAATCCAATGGATTGCAGCTATTCCAATAATCAACGATTACTCTGAACTTTCTGCTGAAAGAATTATTTTATTTTCAAATATAGAGCAGCTTGTAACCCCAATAACTTTTATTGTTCAGACATTCTTAACTTATTTTGTAATTTCAACATACGGAATTAAATTAATTTTCATTATCTATGGAATTTTATTTTCATTAGTTTTTGTACTATACGGTTTCTTTCCATCTGTTTTCATTGTGGTCTTATGCCAGACACTTTTAAGAGTTTTTGAGTATGGTTTTAATAAGCCAGCAAGAGAAATTGCATATAGTCAGCTTAAGAAAGGGGATAGATACAAATCTACTGTTTTCATAGATACTTTTATTACAAGATTTGGGGACTTATCTGGGAGTATTTTTATGGGAATAGGCAAGGTAATCTTTATTTCAGTTACATATTTGCCAATTATTGCTATTCCAATAGCATTTATTCATACCTTTGTAGCAAGGCTAATATTTTCCAGGAATACATTTAAAGACCTCTAGATTTGTTTAGTTTTTTTTGAGTATCTAAAATTTTTGTTAGAATTCTTTCGTTCGCTTGAAAATTATTTTTTGTTAACTTTAATGCAAATTCTAATTGGCTAATAGCTTCTTCATATTGACCAAGCAAAATAAAATATTCTGCTTTGCTTTGATAGAAACCAACTGTATTTTTTCCATTTCTTTGAATTTCAGATAACAAAAGCCATAAATTTGGATCATCATTTTTTTTCAGCAAGAGATCTCTTATTATTTCTTCAGATTCTATGTATCTTTTTTTTGATGAAAGTATGTTCGCTTTTAAAAGACTTAGAGGGTAATTTTTTGGTGAAATTTCTAAAAAGGCATTTGTTAAATTTAGTGCAGCTATTGGATCACCAGATTCAAATAGAATTTCAGCTTTGGAAGTATTTAATATTAAATTTTTAGGATATTTTGAAATAATTTTATTTATATTTTTGAGAGATTCATTAAAATCTCCTATCTTTTTTTGAGCAAGACTCAAGCCATATAAAGTCACATCATCATTGGCTTGATACTCGTTTTTGGCCTTAAAAAATCTGATTGAATTTTGAGGAATTTGTTCTGCTTGCACCATTAATCTAGTTCTTATTAGTGAATAATTTAGAGAATCGCTTTTTTTATTTTCTAGTTCAGGGTATTGATCTGCAGCAGAAAATGCATCGCTTACTCTAGATGAAGTAATAGGGTGAGTTAAAAGAAATTCTGGAGGCAGCTCTCCATACAGTCTCCTCATATTATTCATTATTTCAAACATTTCACCCATGCTAGATGGTTTGTAGCCGGCATTAATTAAATTTTGAAATCCAACTCTATCTGCTTCTTTTTCAAACAACCTACTATATCTTAATGATTGTTGCTGAAGAAGAGCTGGACCAGCAGCAATGGCATTTGGATTGTTGCTAATTAAAGCAACTGCAATACTTGAGATCATTACTAGAGCTGAAGCTAGATTTGTATCTTTTGATCTAAGGACATTCCTAGCAAAATGTCTTTGGCTTAAATGAGCAAGCTCATGCGTCATTACTGATGCAAATTGTCCCTCAGTCTCAGCATAGAGAAATAATCCTCTGTTAACCCCAATAATGCCACCAGGAGCAGCAAATGCATTCAGCGAATTATCATCAATAATAAGGATTTTGAAATCTCTATTTTTTACATTACTTGTTTCTGATAACTTATATATAAGGAGTTCTGTATATTCAAATGTTAATGGATCAGTCACTAGAGGAGCCTGAGCATATACTTGTGAAAGAAATTGATCGCCTATTAGCTGCTCTTGATATTCAGAAACAGCTCCTGAAACTCTATCACCGAGTTCAGGGAGCTCTATTTTTGGTTTATCATCGGCAATAGCTGCTAAACTAATTAAAAAAATAACGGCTAAAAGTATATATTTTGCAAAATCGATGTTTTTATATATTTTTTTAAAAACTAACATTCAGAATAATTTTAGATTAATATGTCGTTATATCTATAGATATAGACACAATAATAGATAAAAAGTTTTTATAAAAGATGCTTGAACAAATAAATAATTTTTTAAAGAGAATTTTTAGTAATGAAGAAACAATAGTTTTTTCATTTTTAATTATCTCTATTTTGGTTTTTGCAAGCTTTTTTGGCTCTGTCTTATCGGTCTTTATAATTAGTGCTGTAACAGCATATCTTTTAGTAGGGCTTCAAAAGAATATTCAAAAATATAATGTAAGTGAATTCCAAGCCTTATTAATAACATATATGCTATTTTTAATAACCGGTATTCTTATATTGGTTATTTTAATACCTATTTTATCGCAGCAGCTTCAATTATTTATCCAAGATGCTCCTAGACTAATTAATGGTTTGGTAGATTTTATTGTTTCTATACCAGCATCTTATCCTGATTTAATTTCATCTGATCAGATTTCTTCTTTCTTTGAGTCATTTAGCTCAGAATTAACTTCTATAACACAAAATATTGTTCAGGGCTCCTTATCTGGTATACAAAGCACAATTGAAATTTTAATTTATATTATATTGTTTCCAATATTAGTTTATTTTTTTCTTTTTGATAGAAAAGAAATTTTAGATGGCCTAGTTAAAGCTATTCCTGGAAAGACTGAAATGCTTTCTAAGGTTTGGATTGAAATGGATGTTCAGTTAAGCAACTATGTAAGAGGTAAGGCCCTAGAAATTGTGATAGTTGCAGTGGCGTCTGCTTTAATTTTTACTTTATTTGGATTGAAATATACTGCATTACTTGCAGTTCTTGTAGGTTTTTCAGTTTTAATACCTTATATTGGAGCTTTCTTAGTGACAATACCAATAGCCATTGTTGGATTTCTTCAATTTGGTATGTCAATTGAATTTGGCATATTAATGGGATTGTATCTCATACTTCAATTTATTGATGGTAATTTATTGGTACCAATAATTTTTTCATCAGCTGTGAAGCTTCATCCCGTAATAATAATTTTGGCAGTATTTATATTTGGGAATATGTTTGGATTTTGGGGTGTATTTTTTGCAATACCAATTGCAACCTTTATAAAAGCTGTATGGAATGCATGGCCTTCGCAGTTTGAGTCTTAAAGAAGATTTATTACAGCGTCTAAAACTTCATCTGCATGACCCTTAACCTTTACGCTTCTCCATTCTTTAACAATTTTTTTGTCTTTATTGATTAGGAAGGTTGACCTATCAACCCCTATATATTCTCTTCCATACATAGACTTTAGCTTCATAACATCAAATGCTTTACATACTTTTTCATCTGGATCTGATAAAAGCTCAAAGGGAAGACTTTGTTTTGATTTAAAATTCTCATGGGACTTTAAAGAATCTCTTGAAACTCCAATAATCTCAGTGTCATGTTTTAAAAATTTCTTATACAAATCTCTAAAATCTTGGCTCTCAGTAGTGCAACCAGGCGTACTATCTTTTGGGTAGAAATATAAAACTAAGTTTTTATTAAGTTCTGAAAGTTTGAAATTAATTTCATTGGTACATTGTCCAGCAAAATTAGGAGACTTTTTTCCTTCTAGATTTTTACTCATTTCTAATCGATCCTTTTTAAAATTTTTTATAAAATTAGTGTATAGTCCTATTTTTACTTATTTGAACAAAGATGCAAGTTTTAAAGGGAAGTTTAGTTGCTTTAGTTACTCCATTCCATGAATCTGGAGAGATTGACTATGATTCACTTAAAAGTCTTGTTCAATGGCATATCAATGAAGGAACTAATGGTATTGTTTCTGTGGGCACTACAGGTGAGTCAGCTACATTAAGTATTGAAGAGCATCTTGAGGTAATAAGGAAAACAGTAGAATATGCATCTGGAAAAATTCCTATAATTGCAGGCACTGGAGCAAACTCCACACAAGAGGCAGTTGATTTAACTAGAGAATCTCAAGCATTGGGTGCAGATTATTCACTGTTGGTAACACCTTATTACAATAAACCAACTCAAGCAGGGCTTATAAAGCATTATGAAAAAATTGCATCTGAAATTGATTTGCCTCAAATTTTATATAATGTTCCAACAAGAACTGCCTGTGACTTGATTCCTACCTCAGTTGATGTATTAGCAAAAATACCAAATATAGTTGGAATTAAAGAGGCAGTTGATGAAACAAAACGAATAAACGCATTAATTGAAGTTTCTAAAAAGCATGAAGCTTTTTCAATATATTCTGGAGATGATCCAACTTTTTATAACTCTTTAACTTTGGGCACAAGTGGTGTTATTTCTGTTGCCGCAAATATAATTCCAAGATCAATTTCAAAAATATGTGAATTAGCTTTTGATGGAGATTGGGCTAATGCAAATGATTTAAATAATGTTTATAAAGAACTTTATGAAATGTTATTTGTCCAATCTAATCCAATGCCTGTTAAGTGGATGATGTATAAAAAGAAATTGATTTCGGATATTATAAGACTCCCACTTACAGTTCTTGATGATGAGCATCATGAAGATATTTTAAGTGAAATGTTAAAATTGGGCATTTTATGAATAACGTTTATATTTTTATACTGGCATGCATAATAAGCTCATGTGCATGGTTAACAGGTCCTGATGGCATTTATCCAGATACAAAAGAGGATTTCTTTGATGAGGTCAGTGAAGAAAATCTTACATTGCCTACAAATGTGTCATCTATTGAATTCCAAGATCATTATCCTGTTGAAGAGGTATCATTAAAGCCAATTGATATTCCAAAACCCAAGCAAATTTTTTCATCTGAGGGCGATAGCTCAGTTCAACTTAGAAGACTTGGCAAATTAATGTGGATTTACATTGAAACTTTGCCATCCTCTACATGGCCAATCTCCAGAAGTTATTGGGATAATTCAATTTATTCTGTCATTGAAGCTGATCCAGATCTGGGCATAATAAAGATAGATTTTTCTCAAAATGAATATCTTGAAATGAGAATAGAGCACGGCATTAAAGAGGCATCTTCGGAAGTTTTTTTGCAAAAAAAATCTAAAAGTAATGATCAAGATATTCAAGACATTGAATATATAGAGCTAGAGTTAAAAAAAATTGTTGAGTATTTTGCAGAATCTGCATCAAGCTATTCAGGAACCTCTCTAGCTGCACAAAATTTAAATGATAGAAAAAAAACGCGAATTTTTAGTGACAATGGTCAAACTATTATTGAGCTCGATCTTAGTTTTGATAGGGCTTGGTCATCTGTCTCAAGAGCATTAAAGGATATTGAAATTAACCCAATTGATGTTAATAGAGATGCTGGAATATTTTTTGTTAACTATAGTGAAAATAAAAAAAATAATGGCTTTAAGCTATTTAGTTTTAGTAACAATAATAATCCAACTAAAATCACAGAAGATTCAGATTTTATTATCAAAATTGAAGAAAAAAATAAAAAATCATATGTTAGTGTTATTTCAAATAGTGATAAAATATCAGTATCAGAAAAACTACTTTCACTTATAAACGAATCACTAAGTTAAAAATATGGATAAATTAAAGGAAATTACATCAGGTAAAGCTAAATCTCTTTATACAACTAGTAATGAAGATCAGCTCATAATGCATTTTAGAGATGATACATCTGCGTTTGATGGTAAGAAAATTGAATCACTGCTTGGTAAAGGATCAGTAAATAATCAATTTAATGCGTTTATTATGAATCATCTTGAAGAAGAAGGTATCAAAACGCATTTAATCAGAGTTCTTGGAAATAATGATTCTCTTGTTCATAAGTTAAATATGTTTCCTATTGAATGTGTTATAAGGAACACCGCCACAGGCTCAATTTGTAGAAGACTGGGAACCGAAGATGGCCTGGTTTTTGAACATCCGCTTTTTGAATTCTTTTTAAAAAATGATGATTTGGGAGATCCCCTGATAAATGATGAGCATATAATCTCATTTAAGTGGGCAAATAAAGAACAAATTAATTTTATGAAAAATATAACTTATAAAGTTAATAAAATTTTAAAAGAGTTATTTATAAATTCGGGATTAATTCTAGTTGATTTCAAAGTTGAGTTTGGTTTACTTGAAAACGGCGATATAATTTTAGCAGATGAGTTCACTCCTGATGGATGTAGGCTCTGGGATCATGAAACTATGGAAAAGATGGATAAAGATAGATTTAGGCAAGATCTCGGAGATGTTGTTGAGTCTTACCATCAGGTGGCGCATAGATTGGGTATGAATATAAAACTTGACTAAAATAGTCGGGTATTTATAATTCATGCATGAGATTAACCACTAAAAGTAAATATGCAATAAATGCTCTTTCAGAGCTTGCTTTACTATCAGAATCTGGGCCAGTATCCCTTAGCGAAATATCAGAATCTCAAAATATTGATATTAATTATTTAGAACAGTTGTTCAGAAAGCTTCGAATGGCCGGCATTGTTAAAAGCATACGTGGAAGATCAGGTGGTTACATGTTTGATAAAGATCCATCTTTTATTAGTGTAAAAGACATAATGTGTGCAGTTGAAGAGAGTCTTGATGCCACTTCTTGCAAAGGCAAATCTTCATGTAACGAAGGTCTTAAATGTAATTCACATAATTTATGGCAAGATTTAAACATCCTTGTAGATAATTATTTAAGTAGAATAAGTATTTTAAATCTTGCAAAAGCTAACCCAAGTCCACATATACAAGTTACAGAGATTTATTAACAATGAGTGAGAATAATAAAATAGTTTATCTTGATTACGCTTCAACAACACCTGTTGACCCAAGAGTTGCAGATAAAATGTGTCAATTTCTAACCCCAAGTGGTGACTTTGGCAATCCTGCATCAAGGTCACATAAATATGGTTGGAGAGCTGATGAGGCCGTAGAAGAAGCGCGTTCTCATGTTGCGAATTTAGTTAACTGTGATCCAAGAGAAATTGTCTGGACTTCTGGGGCAACTGAAGCAGATAACTTGGCAGTAAAAGGAATTGCTAGATTTTATAAATCAAAGGGCAATCACATAATAACATCAAAAATTGAGCATAAAGCAGTTCTAGATCCATGTAGACAGCTTGAACGTGAGGGTTTTGAAGTTACATACCTTGAACCGAATGAAGGTGGCATTATTACTCCTAAAATGGTAAATGATGCAATCAAGGATTCAACTATTCTTGTAAGTATTATGCATATCAACAATGAATTAGGTACTGTTAATAATATTGAAGGCATTGGTGAGATAACTAGATCAAAAAATATATTTTTTCATGTAGATGCTGCTCAAAGTACCGGTAAAACAAAAATAGACCTTGGTAATATGAAAATTGATTTAATGTCTTTTTCAGCGCATAAAACCTATGGCCCAAAAGGCATTGGAGCTCTTTATGTAAGAAGAAAACCAAGAGTAAGAATCGAAGCGCTTATTCATGGTGGTGGTCATGAAAGAGGTATGAGATCTGGTACGCTTCCAACCCATCAAATTGTTGGAATGGGCGAAGCATTCCGATTAGCAAAGTTAGAGATGGATGATGATTTAAAAAAAATACAAAAACTGCATGATATGTTTTTAAAAGAATTAGATGCAATTGAGCATGTATATTTGAATGGAGATATTAAAAATAAAGTCCCAAACATTCTTAATGTGAGCTTTAATTTTATTGAGGGAGAATCATTAATAATGGGCTTAAAAGATGTAGCTGTTTCATCTGGTTCTGCATGCACATCTGCTAGTTTAGAACCTTCTTATGTTTTAAGGGCTCTTGGTAGAAAAGATGAACTGGCTCACAGCTCAATTCGTTTTTCATTTGGAAGATTTACAAATGAATCAGAAGTACTTAGCACATTAAATACACTTAAAAATGTTGTTGAGAGGTTACGAGAGCTATCACCATTATGGGAAATGCATCTAGATGGTATTGATCTTGATTCAGTTGAATGGAAAATGCACTAAACGAGGTATAAAAATGGCTTATAGCAAAAAAGTAGTTGATAAATTTGAGGATACGTTAAACAACCCTCAAGCTTTTAAGGTTGGTAGATTTGATCCTAAAGAGCTTAATGTTGGCACCGGCATGGTTGGAGCTCCTGCCTGTGGTGATGTGATGAAGTTACAAATTAAATGTGAACAAAAAGGCAATACTCATATCATTAAAGATGTTAAATTTAAAACTTATGGTTGCGGATCTGCGATCGCATCATCAAGCGAGTTGGTTGAGATGTTAATAGGAAAGACGCTTGAAGAGGCAAAAGAAATAAAAAATATTGAAATTGCAAAAGCATTAGAATTACCGCCAATAAAAATTCATTGCTCTGTTTTAGCTGAGGATTCAATTAAACAAGCAATAGAAGACTTTGAATCTAAGCAGTAATCAATATGCAGGTATACAACCCATCAAGCATATCTTTCTCAACAAATGCTATAGCGCATTTTGTAAATATGTTAAACCAAAATAAAAATTCAACTGGTATTAGGATTGGTACAAAAATAGCAGGATGTTCAGGCTATGAATATTTTTTTGAGTATGTTGATTCTAAAAATTCTGATGATATTGAAATAGTTGAAGGAGATTGTAGATTTTACATATCTGCCGAAAGTTATAAGATTCTAAAAGGAAGTCATTTAGACTATGTAAATGATGGTCTTAATAAAGGTATTAGATTTAAAAATCCAAATGCTAAAGCTATTTGCGGATGTGGCGAAAGTTTTACCTTATAACTTCAATATAATGCCAAAAGTTAAAATTTATCCACATGAAGAAATTTGCCCTGATGGTGCAATTATCAAAGTAAATGATGATGAAACTATATGTGAAGCTGCATTGAGAAATAACATAAAAATTGAACATGCTTGTGAAATGTCATGTGCATGCACAACCTGTCATGTGATTATTAGAAAAGGCTTTGAATCCTTAGAAGAGGCATCTGAAACAGAGGAAGATTTGCTAGATAAGGCTTGGGGTTTAGAGCAAACTTCCAGACTAAGCTGCCAAACAAAGCTAAATAGTGAAGATTTGGAGATTGAACTCCCAAAATACAATATAAATCAAGTATCTGAGAATCATTAGTATGCAACAATTAGATTGGCTAGATGTATTTGATATCGCAATAGAGCTTAGCGAACAATATCCAGAGATTGACCCACAGTGGATAAGTTTTCCTGACCTGCACACAAAAATTTGTGAGCTTGAAAATTTCATTGGAGATCCTAATAAATCCAATGAAAAAATACTTGAAGCTATTCAGATGCAATGGATAGAAGAATCTGTTTAACTCACATATAATACGCATTATTTTTTAAGGGTATTAATATGTCAATACAAAGAACTTTATCAATAATTAAACCAGATGCAGTTAAAAAAAATGTAATCGGGGAAATCATATCCAGATTTGAGTTAAATGGACTCAAATTAGTTGCAGCAAAACTGATACATTTAAATGATGAGTTAGCATCAGGCTTTTATGCGGAACATGAGGGGAGACCTTTCTTTGAAGATTTAAAAAAGTTTATGACTTCTGGGCCTGTCTTTGTTCAAGTTTTAGAAGGTGAAAATGCTATCTCTCTAAATAGAGAATTGATGGGAAATACTGATCCAAAACAAGCTGCCCCAGGTACAATAAGGGCTGATTATGCGAATAGCATAGATGCAAATGCTGTTCATGGATCAGACTCGCCAGAAAGTGCAGCAAGAGAAATAAATTATTTTTTTCCTGAAGATAATTTAGTATAAGTTTTGAATAATAAAATAAATTTACTAGGGTTAAGTTATGAATCCCTAGCAGATTTTTTTCATAATATTGGCCAGCCGTCTTTTAGAGCTAAGCAATTTATTAAATGGGTTCATCAAAGAGGATGTCTTAATTTTGATAAGATGACGGATTTTAATATACCACTCAGAGAGCAGCTTAAAGAAATAGCATTCATAGAACCTCCTAAAATTTTAGAGTCAAGTCTCTCAAAAGATGGCACAGAGAAATTCGCTATAAAATTGAATTCTGGATCCATTGTAGAAATGGTTGTAATTCCAGAGGAGAAAAGGAATACATTATGTATCTCATCTCAAGCTGGATGCGCATTACAATGTACATTCTGTGCAACAGGGGCTCAAGGTTTTGATTCAAATCTAAGTTCTAGTGAAATAATTGGTCAACTATGGTTAGCAAATAATTTTTCTACCAATAAATACAAAATTACAAATGTTGTTTTTATGGGTATGGGTGAACCTCTGTTAAATTATGAAAATGTAGTTGAAAGTGCTCAGATCATGAAAGATCAGAATGCATATGGATTATCAAGAAAGAGGATAACTATCAGTACATCTGGGATAGTTCCTCAAATTTTAAATTTACCAAATGATATAGACGTCTCGCTGGCTATTTCCCTTCATGCGCCAAATGATGATTTAAGAAATGAAATTGTACCAATTAATAACAAATATCCACTTAAAGAACTAATTTCAAGTTGTAAAACTTATCTAAAAAGCTTTAATAACAAAAAAAATATTACTATTGAATATATACTTATTAAAGAAGTGAATGATTCGTTGGAGCATGCAAAAGAGCTTTCAATGATATTAAACCACCTAAACTGTAAGATAAACTTAATACCTTTTAACCCATTTGATGGATGTGATTATGAACGTTCTAGTGACCAAGACATAAACGCATTTAAAAGTTTTTTAATGAAAAAAGGTTTTATAACTACCGTTAGAAGAACAAGAGGTGATCTAATTGATGGTGCATGTGGTCAATTAGTAGGTAACTTAAATAAAGCCACAAAAGGCAAGAAATTAATAAAGCATAAGCAAATCATATAAAATTTAATATAATTCATAATAATCAGATGAAAAACTGGATAAATAGAAATAAAACTAATGTTGTTAGTGTTGGCGATGTTCTAGTAGGTGGCAATAATCCTATTAGCATCCAATCTATGACTAATACAAATACCGAAGATCCAATTTCTACTATCAATCAGATAAACGATCTTGAGGCTGCTGGTGCAGACATAGTAAGGGTCTCAGTTCCAACAAAAGATGCTGCAGCATCTTTTAAAAAAATAAAACCTAAAGTAAATGTACCTTTAGTAGCTGATATACATTTTGATTATAAGTTAGCCTTAGAGGTAGCGGATACTGCTGATTGCCTAAGGATAAATCCTGGAAATATAGGAAAAGAAGAAAAGATTATTGAAGTTATAAATGCCGCTAAACATAACGGTATTCCAATTAGGGTGGGTGTGAATGCAGGTTCATTGGAGAAAGATTTACAAAAAAAATATGGAGAACCCAATGCGGATGCTTTGGTTGAATCAGCATTAAGACATGTAGAAATCTTAGATAAATTTAATTTTAATGATTACAAATTAAGTTTAAAGGCATCTAATATTGAAATGACTGTTGAAGCATATAGGAAAATATCAAAATTAATCAATCAGCCACTTCATCTAGGTATTACTGAGGCTGGAAGTTATAGATCTGGAACAGTAAAGTCTTCTATAGGCATTGGTATGCTTCTATCTGAAGGTATAGGAGATACTATAAGAATATCTTTAGCTTCAGATCCTGTTGATGAAGTAAAGGTTGGCTGGGATATTCTTAAGAGCTTAAACATTAGAAGTAGGGGAGTAAAAATCGTAGCATGCCCAAGTTGTTCAAGACAAAATTTTAATGTTATAGAGGTTGTAAATGAACTTGAATCAAGATTAGAGGATATCTCAGATGATATTGAGGTTGCAATTATTGGATGTTATGTAAATGGACCTGGCGAAAGCAAAGCGGCTGATGTAGGCCTAACTGGAGCAACGCCTGCAAATCTTCTTTATGTTAATGGATCTCCATCTAAAAAGATTAAAAATGCAGATCTTGTTAATATGTTAGAAGATGAGGTTAGAAACCAAATAAGCATGAAAAATGATAAGAACATTATCGCAAGGAGTACTAATGGATAAAATTAGATCACTGACTGGTATGCCTGATTATTCAGAAAAATCTGAAAAAGATAACCTTGCAGTAGAGCTTTTTCATGTAGAAAATTCACTTAAAGAAATTTTTAAGTCATTTAATATAAATGAAATAAGAACTCCAGCACTTGAAAGAACTGCATTATTTCAAAGATCCGTAGGTGATTTTAGTGATATTGTTAATAAAGAGCTTTATTCTTTTAATGATAAAAATGATAGAAGTATTACTTTAAGACCTGAGGGTACCGCAGGTGTTATTAGACATATTGTTGAAAATAATCTTGAAAGTTATTCAAATAAATTCTGGTATATGGGACCGATGTGGAGATACGAGCGGCCTCAAAAAGGAAGATTTAGGCAATTCAATCAAGCTGGAATCGAGTATTTAGGTTATGAGGAAGGACTAGCTGAATTAGAGTTAATTTCTATTGTTTGCCTAATAATAGAAAGACTAAATATAAAAAATTCTGTAATAAAGATAAATCATCTTGGAAATGAATCAACTAAAGCAGAATTTTCAGATGCAATAAAAAATTATTTTGAACCATATAAGTCTTCTTTAGATGAGATTGATATAGATAGACTTGAATCTAATCCATTGAGATTGCTAGATACGAAAAACAAAGATTTACAAAAGGTTTTAAGAAATGCTCCTGTACTTACTGATTTTTTGCCTAAGAACTCTATAGATCTTTTAAACCATATAAAAGCTTCATTTCAAGATTTTGAGATTGAAATTGATCCTACATTAGTAAGAGGTCTTGACTATTATAATGGCTTTGTTTTTGAAGCAATATCAAATGATCTGGGAGCTCAAAGCTCATTTCTTGGCGGAGGCAGATATGACAATTTATCCTCTCAACTTGGTGGCAAGAATATGAAATCAATTGGCATGGCAATTGGCTTAGAAAGGATTTCTGAAATATCTAATATTGAAATTGATGAAAAAAATAGAGCATCTTTTATAATATTAGCTGGTGTTAATCACACTAAAGCATATAAAATGGCACACGAATTAAGGTCATTGAATGAGAAAGTTATTTTAGAAACACATTTAAACTGCTCTAGTTTAAAAGCTGAGTTAAGGAGAGCAAACAAATGTGAATCTCAGATAGCTTTTATAGTTGGGGAAGAAGAATTAAAGAATAACAAAATTTTAATTAAAGACCTTAAAAATGAATCAAATGAACAAAAAAATGTCTCATATGATGAATTAATTAAAATTTATAAAAACTTATAGGTAATAAATGGAAAACAATAATAATTCTTTTAGTAATTTTTTTATTAAATATAAAAAGGCAATATATCTCTTAGGTATATTAATTTTGATAGTTGGAATTGTTGCATTCTTTAATTATCAATCGCAGACCAAAGCAAATGAAGAGGCGGCTGAAGTGTATTCAGAATGGTCAAAAAATTTCTTTGAGGTAAAAAATTCTAATGAATTAGAAAATGATCATATTATCAATCTTATAGATAACTATAGAAGCAGCGGTTACACCATGTTAGCTCTTCTTCAAAAAGGAAATTTTGAAGCTTCAGAATTTAAAACCCAAAAAGCCATAGAGACTTTTACAATTTTAAATAATATATCTAAAAAAAATAAAAATAGTAAAGTTTTTTTAATCATATCTACCGTTAATCTCGCAAGGCTTAACTTTGATCTTAAAGAATATGATGTTGCCCTAAAGCATATTGAATCTATTCCATCCATATCAAATCAGGGATATGTAAATGAATTGATAGGAGATATTTTTTTAAAGAAAGAAGATATAAAAAAAGCAGATAAATACTTTGAAATTGCCTATCAAAATTATCTTGAAAATTCTGATCAGACATCAGCAAATTTATTAAAAATTAAATTAGCTGCACTTGATATAAATTTATGAAATATAATTACCTTTTCATAACAATTTTTTTTGTTACTTCTTGTTCGACAGTACCTTCATTTGGCTTATTTGATAATGATATTGATCCAGATGAACCAGCAATTTTAAAAAATATTGAAGACGAAAAAGCTAAATTAAAAATAAATTGGTCAAAAAAATATAAAGGTGAAAATCTTTTGGGTAATTTTTCTCCATCATTTTCATCTAAATCTTTGTTTTTTGGCGATCAAGAAGGAAATATAGATTCATTGAATGCTAAATCAGGTGATTCATTATGGAGTTTTAAACACAATAAAGAAATTACTTCTGGTATATCTGCAGGTTTTGGTAGCATTATTTTTGCTGATGAGGACGGTGAAATTATTAACTTAAATCAATCTGATGGAACTTTAATATGGAAGAAAAATATTAAAACTGAAGTCTTAACAGCAATGCCAATAACTGCAAAATATATTATTATTAAGTCATCTTCAGGAGATTTAATTGCTCTTGATAAATTTTCAGCAGATGTTGTTTGGTCATATAGATCTGTTCTTCCTTCACTGACTGTAAGAGGTAGTAGCATGCCAGTAATTGAACAAGATAAAATTTATACAACTTTTGATAATGGAAGGCTTAGTGTATTTGAATTGAATAATGGATTTCCGCTATGGGATGGAGCAATTTCATACACTGAAGGTACATCAGATCTCGAAAATTTAATTGATTCTGATGCTAGTCCAGTTGTTGATGGTAGACTAATATATGCTAATAATTTCCAAGGAAATTTAGCAATATTTGATTCAGCACAAAAAAGAATGATTTGGAAAACTAAATCATCATCTTTTTATTCTCCATTACTATTAAGAAATATGATGATATTAACTGAATACAACTCTATTATAAGATCTTTTTCAACAAAGACTTTTTCTGAATCATGGAAGTCAGAAGAATATAAAAATAGAAATCTATCTAATGCAATAAATTTTAAAGGGAATATAATTTTTGGTGATGATAAAGGCTTCATTCATATTCTGGATCCTTTGAACGGCATTACTATTGGAAGGATTAAAATTTCAAAAAAACCTATCAAAACATTAATATCAAGGAGTGATAGTTTTTATGCAGTTGATGAGAATTTTGAATTGTTTTCTTTAAGCTCCTTAATATGATAATTTTGAACACAAATGTTTACTTCAATTGCAATACTTGGAAGGCCAAATGTTGGCAAATCCACACTATTTAATAAACTCACAAATACTAGGGATGCAATAGTTTCAGATTTTTCTGGTCTTACAAAAGATAGGAATTACGGTTATTTAAAAATTGGTAATATTTCATCATTAATTATAGATACAGGCGGAATTGATACAAGTGAATCAATATTTACCGATAAGATTTCAGAACAAGCATGGATTGCTGCAGAGGAAGCTAATTTAATATTATTTATTCTGGATTCATCAGATGAATTAACAAATGAAGATATTAATATCCTTCAAAAATTGCGTAAGCTAGATAAATTATTTATCCCTGTTTTAAATAAAATTGATAGAAAATCCGATAGCTCAATTAAATCAGACCTTCAGAAAAGAGGGTTACAAAATATATTTGAGATAAGTGCAGAGCACTCTACAAATTTAATTGATTTAAAAAAAATTCTTAAAGATTCAATTCCTGATGCATCAAACAAAGAGCTTGAGGGTTCTAAAATTGCTGTGCTAGGAAGACCAAATGCTGGCAAATCTACTTTAATTAATAGGTTTGTAAAAGAAGAGAGGATGATAGTCTCTGAGGTTGCTGGCACTACAATTGATTCTGTTCAGATACCTTTTAAAAAGAATGAAAAAGATTACATTTTTATTGATACTGCAGGAATTAGAAAAAAATATAAACAAAGCACTAAGGTAGAGTATTTTTCATACATTAGGGCAATACATGCTGCAAATGAAGCTGATATTATTTTGTTGCTATGCGATATAACTGAGGGCTTAGTTGATCAAGATTTAAAGTTGATAAACCTGCTCTCAGAAACAGGCAAACCAATATTACTAGCTTTTAATAAAACTGATTTGCTCTCAAAAAGTCAGATTATTGATTTTAAAGATTCAAAAAAATATCAATCAAAATATATTTCAGAATTAACAAAAATTGAGATATCGGCAGATAAGGGCAGAGGCCTTAATAAGCTATTAAAAACATTAGATGATTTAATAGCTAGATCTCAGAAAAAATATACAACATCCCGATTAAATAAAGTTCTAAAAAATATTATTAATGATAAGGCGCCACCATCAGTTAATGGAAAAGTTATAAAAATCAGGTATCTTCATTTTGCAGGCACACTCCCAACTACATTTATAATCCATGCAAGCCAAGATAAAAAAATACCTCAAAACTTTAAACGTTATCTTGAAAACTCTTTCAAGAAGTCCTTAAATTTAAGCGGCGTGCAATTAAGATTAATTTTCAGAAAATCAGAAAATCCATATGAAGGAAAGAAAAATAAACTTACTGGCAGACAGGTCAAAAAAAGGCAAAGACTTAAAAAATTTATTAAGAAGTCAAAAAGTTAGATATTCTGATTTACTTAAATAAAAATCTAATCGAATCTAATGTATAATCTTCACCAACCAGGTCATAAGTAGACTTATAGAAAATGCAAACAAGACCCACTTTTATAAATTTATTTAAAATCAATTTGCCTATTACGGCTTTAGTCTCAATAACTCATAGGCTTGCAGGAATGTATAATTTTTTTATTACACTTCCATTAAGTCTATATCTTGTTGCCAATTCAACTAAAGATAAATCATCATTTGATTTTTTAGCTCAGAGAATATCAGATGATATTTTTTTTGGCCTACTAATTATTATTAGTTTTAATATTTTGCTTTACCATATACTTACTGGTGTAAGACACCTTATTATGGATCTGCATATTGGTGAAAACCTTCAAGCTGCTCGTTTATCTTCTTTTGCTGTTATATTAATTTCTTTGACCATTTTCCTACTTTCAATAGTGGCGTACCTAATATGATTGGTTCAAGATTATGGTTTTTTCAGAGAATAAGTTCTTTGTTTCTTCTTGGTTATATCATTTATATCGCATTATTTTTCATAAAAAATAATAATATTTCCTATTTTGATTGGACTCTATTTTTTCTATCTTTTGAAACGAGAGTTCTAACCTCCATATTTTTTATAATTGTCCTAGTTCATGGTTTTATTGGTTTATGGACAGTAGGAACTGACTACCTAACTCCAAGAACACTAGGTCTTTACTCCTCATTTGCTAATATTGCAGATTCTTTAAGAAAAATATATCAAGCTTTTTTTGTTGTTCTGGGCTTATTCTGTTCAATATCTATTATTTATTTAATATGGAGTTAAACATAAATTTCTATTATAATTAGTTATAAGTTTTATCTATAATATGTCAGAAATACTTAATTCAAAAAATATACAAACAATAGAGTTTGACGCTTTAATTATTGGTGGAGGCGGTTCTGGAATGCGAACGTCATTAGAGCTTGCAAAGTCAGGCTTAAAAACTGCAGTTGTCTCTAAAGTATTTCCAACTAGGTCACATACCGTATCAGCACAAGGAGGTATAACTTGTGCGATTCAAAGTGCTGATCCCAACGATAATTGGCAATGGCACATGTATGACACAGTAAAAGGTGCAGATTATATCGGTGACCAAGATGCTATAGAGTATATGTGTTCTGAAGGACCAAAAGCAGTTTTTGAACTTGAACATATGGGACTACCTTTTTCTAGATTTGAAAATGGAAGGATCTATCAGAGGCCATTTGGAGGCCAATCAAAAGATTTTGGTAAAGGTGGTCAAGCTGCTAGAACTTGTGCAGCAGCAGACAGAACAGGACATGCATTACTTCATACTTTATATCAAAATAATGTCAAGGAAGGTTCAAATTTTTTAAATGAGTGGTTTGCAGTTGATTTAGTAAAAAATGCTAAAAATGAAGTAACCGGCGTTATAGCTTTTTCCATTGAAAGTGGTGACGTTGCTTATTTGAAAGCTCAAGCAACAGTTCTTGCTACTGGAGGAGCTGGAAGAATATATGCTTCGACAACTAATGCCCTTATAAATACAGGCGATGGATTGGGGATGGCTCTAAGGGCTGGATTTCCTGCGCAAGATATGGAGATGTGGCAATTCCATCCAACTGGTATATATGGAGCTGGATCATTGGTTACCGAGGGTTGTAGAGGAGAAGGTGGCTATCTTATCAATGCTGATGGCGAGAGATTTATGGAAAGATACGCCCCGAATGTTAAAGATTTAGCAGGAAGAGATGTTGTTGCAAGGTCTATGGTGCTTGAAATTCTTGAAGGTAGAGGATGTGGTGAGAATAAGGATCACGTATTTCTTAAGTTAGATCATTTAGGACCAGATGTTCTAAATTCAAAATTGCCTGGTATCTGCGAACTTTCAAGAACATTTGCACATGTTGATCCAATATATGAACCCATTCCTGTTGTGCCAACATGCCATTATATGATGGGTGGCACACCAACCAACATTAATGGACAAGCATTTATAACTAAAGATGATAATGATCATGTAATTGATGGATTATTTTCAGTAGGAGAGGCAGCATGTGTTTCAGTACATGGAGCAAACAGGCTTGGAGGAAATTCATTATTAGATTTAGTAGTTTTTGGAAGAGCTGCGGGTATGCATATTCAGTCTGAACTTAAATCAGGCGGAGGTGTAAATTCTTCATCTGATGAGGATATAGACGCAGCATTATTGAGATTAAATAAATTAAATAATTCATCCACAGAATTTGAAACTGCAAAAGTTAAACGAGAGTTACAAGAATGC
>Ga0255766_10001355_pt1 | contig 22438 bp, 15 predicted proteins | sample 071ome_23_FD_179966 | JGI IMG/M metagenome (GOLD analysis project Ga0255766, IMG submission 179966) | Coastal salt marsh microbial communities from the Groves Creek Marsh, Skidaway Island, Georgia - 071403BT metaG (version 2) | ecosystem: Environmental > Aquatic > Marine > Intertidal zone >... | reverse complement strand
AGCTAGGGGTGATACCGGTGCTTATAACCTAAGAAACATGGGAGTAGGAAATACCCTCTCACTTTTGAATGGGAGAAGGATGGTTAATAATGCTGGCTATCAAACTGAATTCATTGGTGGAGATTTTGTTCCCACCATGACTGCAAATACTAATGGTATTCCTGTTAATGCTCTAGACAGAGTAGAAGTTCTGAAAGATGGTGCTTCGGCTATTTATGGAGCAGATGCTGTTGCTGGAGTTATAAACAATGTTTTAGATGATGATTATGAGGGATTTCAATTACAAGTTAAGAGGTCTGAATATCATTTAGCTGCAGCTGAAGATCATGATTTAAACATGAAATTTGGGATCACATTTAATGGTGGCAAAACTAATGTATCTACCTACTTCAATTATCGGGACAGAGATCCTATCAAGATGAACGAAGATCCAAAATGGGTTATTGGAGATTATAGAGAGCTTCTTCCGGCTGACTCCCCTTGGAGAGGTATAACTGACTTAAGAAACCTTTATACCTATGGTATGGCTCAATTGGATATTTCCGGAAGAAGAAGCTTTACTGATAGTGCTGGGGAAACGCAACTGTTTCCGCTCAACAGACCTGAATGTCAAAAATCAACATCTGTAGAAACTGGGTTTGGTTCTTGTATGGCAGTAGATACAAACTACTACTATGCTCCTCAAGCACTTAGAAACTATCGATCTGAATTAGAAAGAAAAAATCTTTTTATATTTGTAAATCATGAAATGGACAACGGCATGGAAATGTTTGCAGAAATTGGTGCGTATGGTTCTGAAACTAACCGAACCAATGAACAAGGTGGCTATACGGCTGGAATCACTGGTAATATTCCTGCAAATTATTATTGGTTCTCTCAAGTACCAGGATTTAATACAAACACTAAATCTGTTCGAATAGATGGTTGGAGACCCTTCCACCAAGGCCGCAGCTTAAATGTTAAAAAAGAAGACTACCGGTTCTTGGTTGGATTGAGAGGAAGCTTTGAATCTGGTTGGGATTGGGAATCTGCTTTTATTGATTCTGAATCAAACACCAATGATGTCACCAGCGGTAGAATTAGCTACCCTGCTCTTAAAGCTGCGTTGGCGGACACTACCCCAGCCGCTTTTAACATTTTTGATCCCAACAATGAAACCAATAACATAGACAGGATATTAGTGGATGTGTATCGAAAAGATACTTCAACTTTAAGATCTTGGGATTTTAAAATGAGCAATCCCAGCATTGCAACGCTTCCTGCTGGAGATGTTGGAGCCGTGGTTGGTCTTGAATGGAGAAAAGAGGAATATGAGGATAATCGAGATCCGCTCTTAGATGGAACAGTTATCTTTTCTACCTCCTCACCCACTAATACTCACCCTTATAGATCAGCCATTATGGGGTCGTCGGCAACTGAAGATGTTCAAGGAGATAAGACTGTCAAATCGCTTTTTGTTGAGTTCCAATTACCTTTAACAGAGAGCATCAATGCGCAGGTAGCTGGCAGACATGAAGACTTCTCAGACTCAGATTCTGCAACTGTCTACAAACTAGCTCTTGGCTGGGATGTTACAGACTGGATGCTTTTAAGGGCTTCTCAATCAACTTCATTTAGACCGCCTAACCTTGTTCAAGTCAACCAAGAAAGGGTTGCAAGAACTGGAACTAGAGTTGATGCAGTAATGAAATATGTTGCTTTTGAAAATAACTTACCAAAATCTGGAACCATTGGTGACTATGACTTCAGTGTTATTAGGTATGCAGAAGGTGCCTCAGGACTTAAACCAGAAGAATCAACAAACTCCTCTTATGGTTTTGTTCTTCAACCCAAATCCATTGAAGGGCTAACCCTAACCTTTGATGTGTGGGAAATTGAAAAAGAAAATACCATTGGATTGTTTGGAAGGAATAACCAAGGTGTTGCTGATTTATTAGCTAGGCTTAGAAGCTCTGATGGATGCACTGGAATACCCCAAGTTTTAAGAGATGATACTTCGAATATAGATGAGCAAGAGGCACAATACTTTGCTAATGTAGGCTTATGCCCAGTAGGCAGAACAGATGTTGTGGCCGACGAATATCTAAACCTTGCAACCAGAACAATTGAAGGAAGAGATCTTGTTGTTTATTATGATATTGAGTCATCAATGGGTGACTTCAGATTCACTTATTCAAATTCTGAGACAACTGAATTCAATCAGGTTCCAACTGGTCAATTTAATCAACTCCAAGCAGCGATTGATTCTGGTGAATTACCACCATATATCTCATTAGAAGGCTATGGTGATTTAACTGAGAATGGAGATGGCTTTTTTACAGAAAAAGAATCTATAAAGCTAAATTGGTCCTATGGAAAATATGGTGCGACCATCAAAACACTTAAAATTGGAAGTTTCACTGATGCAGGCATGAGATTGGCAGACGGAACTAAATATGTTGTTCCCTCAATGACTACCACTGATGCATCTGTTTACTACAGATTTAATTGGAGAGATGCAAAAGGCAGAATTAAATTTGCTGTAAAAAATCTTGATAATGAGAGAGCTCCAATTGCTGATGGATATAATGGTTATTTCTCAGATGTTCACAGTGATTTGGGGAAAAATTATTACATTGACCTTACACTAAATTTCTAATAAATCCTGTAATATAAAGAGGAGCATTTAGCTCCTCTTTTTATTTATGAAGAATTTTTTTATTTATTTTTTTCTTTTTTTTCCATTTGCAATATTGAATGCTCAAGGTCTTGGAAGTTTTGATTTTGAATTAAATGATAATACAAACATCAAAGTTTTTTACTCTCTTCCAAAATTAATCAATAAAAAAACCAGATTGGTTGTGGTCATGCATGGCAGAAAAAGAAATGGAGAAGAATATAGAAATCAATGGGCACAAAAAGCCAATGATTTAAATTTAGCAATCATTGTGCCAGAGTTTTCTGAAGAAAAATTTCCTGGGGTGTATGGCTTTAATTATGGAAATGTTTTCAATGAGTCAAATCAGCCTACAAATAATTCAATATATGAACATATAGAGCCTCTTGTGCAAACTGCAATTTCAAAATTTAAAATTCGATCTTCAAATTGGGGTATCTATGGCCATGGTGCAGGTGCTCACTTTGTTCATCGCTATGTTCTTAATCACCCAGAAGCAAGTCATACTTTAGCAATAGCTGCTAACTTAGGATGGTACCTATCGATGACAGATCAAAAGTGGCCTTTTGGTTTAACAAATTCAAATATCGATGATCAGCAACTTAAAAAAGCATTTAGCAGATATTTTCTTCTTATGTTAGGAAGAGCAGATACCTCTACAAAACCTAATTCAGCCTACGTGAAAGAAAATTGGGAGACCATTACCCTGCAAGGACCTCATCGATTAGCTAGAGGAAGAAACTTTTTTAGATCTGCAATAAACAAATCTAAAGAGTTAGATCAATTTTTTAAATGGGGCATGGTTGAAGTTCCCACTACTAAAGGTCATAGTAATACCGAGCAAATGGTTCCCTACGCTGCTGAAATGTTTTATGCCAGACTTAAGTAATGCAAGCTTATAAAAAAAGAGGTTTTTGGATTGGGTTAGCTGCTTTCTTTGCTGTTGTATTAAGCCCAAACCCCGAATCATTATCACCCATTGGTTGGTTGGTTGCTGGTGTTACCCTCCTCATGGCAATTTGGTGGGCTACAGAAGCAGTGCCTGTAGCGGTCACCGCGCTATTGCCACTAGCTCTATTTCCACTTTTACAAGTCACAGACTTTAAAACTGCTGCCCTGCCGTATGCAAATCCAAACATCTACTTATTCATGGGAGGTTTTATTTTAGCTTTGGGAATTGAATCCTCAGGTTTGCATAAAAGACTGGCCTTAAAAATGTTAATCGCTGTTGGGAATAGTGGAGCAAAACTGGTGGGGGGATTTATGCTCGTCTCTGCATCTATAAGCATGTGGGTGATGAATACATCAACCACATTGATGCTGCTTCCAATTGGTTTAGCTGTATGTGCAAGCGTCGCTGAAACCATTCCTGATTTTTCTGCAAAAGAAAGAAAGTGTTTTGAAACCTCACTGCTGCTTGGAATTGCTTATGCTGCTTCCATTGGAGGCATGTCTACTCTAGTTGGCACAGCGCCAAATATTATTTTTGTTGGATTTATTCAAGAAACATATGGCATTGAGATTTCTTTTGTGGATTGGATGAAACTCGGAGTGCCTTTAGCATTCTTGATGCTTGCTGCCTCATGGTATGCAATAACAAAAATTGTTTATCCAGTTAATTTTGTTGCAAATATTGAAACCAAGCTTAAGTTGCAAAATATGTTAGATGATCTTGGGCAACTTGGCAGAGATGAAAAAAAAGTTTTAATTATTTTCTCTCTTGCTGCTAGTGCCTGGATGTTCAGAACGCTGCTTGATAATTTTTATCCTTTTTCAGGCTTAACTGATGCCGGAATAGCAATATTAGCCGCCCTTAGCTTCTTTTTTATACCCTCAGAAAATAACAAAACTGATTTATTAACATGGGAACAAGCCAATAAACTTCCATGGGGATTGCTGGTCTTATTTGGAGGTGGTTTATCCTTGGCTTCATCTATTGGATCATCAGGTCTAGGTGATTGGATTGGACAAGGCTTAACAATTCTGGGAAATGTTCCGCCCATTGTTCTCATACTGGCTGTGGCAACTTTAATTATATTTTTAACTGAAATCACATCAAACGTTGCAACTACCTCAACATTCTTACCTGTGGTTGGCGCAGTTGCGGTTGCGCTTGGTATAGCGCCAGTGGCATTAACAATCCCAGTTGTTTTAGCTGCAAGTTGTGCATTTATGCTCCCGGTAGCAACACCACCTAATGCAATTGTTTTTGGCTCAGGAAAACTCACCATCCCGGACATGATAAAGGCAGGGTTTGCTTTAAACATTATTGGGGTTTTTCTAGTTACCATCTTTGCATTTTATTTAGCTCCGTTGATATTTTAAAAAATTATGAATCTAAGACATATTCTTTTCTCATTGTTATTTATCTCTTTCAATGCCCTAGGACAAGTTAGATACATTGATTACCCCTCACCTTTTCATCCAACCATTGGAACTGCAGGCATGGTAGTTTCACAAAATCAAGCTTCCTCGGACTTGGGAGTTAAGATTTTAAATATGGGTGGTAATGCAGTCGATGCAGCGGTAGCAGTTGGTTTTTCTTTAGCAATCACTCTTCCTAGGGCAGGCAATATTGGAGGCGGAGGCTTTATGCTTGTCTATTTAAGTGATGAGCAAAAAACAATAGCCGTAGATTTTAGGAGCTCTGCGCCCCAAAATATTTCAGAGGATGACTTCCTCTTTTTAAAAGATAATTATGATCAAAGGAGATATGGTTACAAAGCATCCGGAGTTCCTGGAACGGTGGCTGGGTTATTGCAAACACATGATCGCTATGGAAAATTGCCGTTAAAAAAAATATTGCAGCCTGTTATTTTGCAAGCATCAAAGGGAATACGAGTTAGCTATGATCTAAATCAAGCAATAGGAAGTGCTCATCAAATAAGTCTTGATGAAGAATCTAAAAAAATCTACTTGCAAAATGAAAGCCCAGTTACAGAGCATACTTTGATGAAGCGACCTGATTTAGCATGGACTTTTGGTGAAATAGCTAGAAAGGGTGAAGATGCTTTTTACAAAGGCTCGATTGCAAAAAAAATTGTCAAAGCCATGCAACAAAATGGAGGCTATATTTCAAAGGAAGACCTTGAGGGTTACAAGCCTAGATTCGCAGAACCTATTGAAACAACCTATAGAAATCATAAAGTCCTAGCCCACCCTCCTCCAGCCGGTGGAGCTGCAGTATTGCTTGAAGGATTAAATATTCTTGAAAATTTTGAAACTGATGAAATGGGTCCAAACTCAGCAAGTTTTTTGCATCTATTTGCGGAGGCATTGCAGCGCGGGCATATGGACAGATCAAGATATATGGGTGATCCTGAGTTCTACGATGTACCTATTGAGAAAATAATTTCAAAGGAAAGAGGAAGCTCTCTAGCTAAAAAAATTGACTATGAAAAAGCTACACCTCCCGAAAGATTAAATCCAGATTCATTATTTCAAGAAGGTGAAAATACAACCCATTACTCAATAATTGATAAAGATGGTAATGTTGTATCTAATACCTACACTCTAGGTTACTCTTTTGGTTCAGGTGTTACGATTCCTGGCACTGGAATTCTTCTTGATAATCAAATGAATAATTTTGCTTATCAGCATGGAAATCCTGAGGTCATAGGTCGATCTGCAAGCATAGGCAATAAATTTGAACCGGGTAAGAGACCCATGAGCACCATGACACCAATTATAGTCTTTGATAAAAATAATCAGTTAAAACTCATCACTGGATCACCTGGAGGCGCTTTGATCCCAGCTGCTGTGCTTAGAGTTGTAACTGGCGTCATCGACTTTAATTTGAATCTTGGCGAGGCAACGATGCTACCAAGACTTCATAAAGATTGGCCTTACAAAAATTTGAGGTTAGAGAAAGGCTTTAGCAATGATACTCTGAAGATTCTTCAATCCTATGGACATGAGTTGGAAGAATCCAAGACCATGGGTTCAACACAGAGCATTTTAATATCTTCAAAAGGCAAAGAAGGATTTGCAGATCTAAGGCGACCTAATGCAGGGGTAGCAATTCAAATTGATTAAAGCTATAGCCTTTATTCATAAAATGACTAATCTCTCTGATGTAGATTTTAGAGATTATTATGAAAACAAGCATGCTCCATTAGCCTCCTCTCTTCTTACACTAGAGAAATATGAAAGAAACTATGTAAATTCAGAACTCAATCCTCTGTATGCCTCGCTTGGTTCAATCAGTATTTTTCAATATCAATCAATTCAGTCTTTGGAAATTGTTGGTAGTGAAATGGCTTCAAGCGCTGGTGATATTCTGCGAGATGATGAGTGTAAATTCATGGATGTGCCAAAAAACTATCATGTTTTCACAGAGTCAAATCAATTAACAATGAGTAAATTTAACAAGAAAATTTTTTACCCTTTTGAGGATGATAAAAATTTAAATTTGTTAGATGCTTACGATGGTTTAGAAAAAATTTCTGATAATCTTCTTACCGAACCAAGTGAGATAATTGGTATTTCTGAATATGGGATCACACAGGCAATGTCTTTGGAAGTCCTAGAAAAACTATCAACGAATCATCCCAAAGCCATAATCACAGCTTGTGTTAGCTAGAGTTATTGGCTAAGTATTCTAAAGCTGCATTTATCCTGTGATTCACTTCAGCCACATCAAATAAAGATAGAGTGAGGCCTAGTGATGGTGACTGAGTGGAGCCTGTCATTGCTATTCTTATTGGTTGATTGAGTTTAGGAGTGGGTAGACTCAATGAAGTTTGAGCATCTTTTAATGCTTTATCTATGGATGCTTCATTCCAGGTCTCAAGGCCATTAAGCTTTCTTTGAACAAATTCTAGGACTGATTCTGAACCTCTTAAAAATTTATTTGCAGCTTTTTCATCATAGGAGCTCACTGAAGAAAAATATGGTACAAGGTCTTTTGCCACGCCTAGGAGAGTTGGCTGAGAGCTTCTCATGGCTTCGATGATATCTTTGCTGTTGTTTTTCTGAGAGCAATCAATACCAACAATCTTGAGAAATGGCATCAATCTTTCTTCAAAATCATCAAAAGATAGAGCTGCTAAATGATGGTTGTTAATCCAATCAAGTTTAACAGAATCAAAAATAGCTCCTGCCTTTTGAACCTCTTGGATCCTAAAATCTGATATTAAATCCTCTATATAAAAAATTTCTTTATCTCCCTTGGACCAACCCAAGCGAGCAAGCATGTTAATCATGGATGATTCAAGATACCCTTGATCAAAATAGTCTTGCAAGCTGGTGACAGCATTCCTCTTAGATAGTCTTTTTTTGTCTGGACCAAGAACCATAGGTAGATGTGCATATTCAAGAGAAGGATAGCCCAATGCATTTTGAATATGAATTTGACGAGGAGTGTTACTTAAATGATCCTCGCCTCTGACCACTGTAGTAACTTTTTGCTCATAGTCATCAATTACATTGCAAAGATGATAGGTTGGAGTCCCATCGCTCCTGAGGAGAATTAAGTCATCCAGCTCAGAATTCTTAAAAATAACTTCCCCTCGAACCAAATCATGAAAAATTAACTCACCTTCTTGAGGTGTTTTTAATCTTAAGACAGTTGAAGCATCAGCCTCAAGAGCTAAATTTCTGCATTTACCATCATATTGAGGCTTGAGACCTTTGGATTGCTGTGCAGCTCTCATTTCATCTAACCTTTCTTTACTGCAATTGCAGTAATAGGCATTACCAGATTCTATAATTTGATTGACAGCTTTTTGATATAAATCTGACCTTTCGGACTGTCTTACAGGAGGCTCATCAGGATTGATGCCTAGATCAGATAAACCTTGCAGTATATTTGTTTCAAATTCTCTTGTTGATCTTTCAAGATCTGTATCTTCAATTCTTATAAGGAACTTTCCTTTGTTTTGTTTTGCATACACATAATTAAATAAAGCAGTTCTCACACCTCCAATATGCAAGGCTCCAGTCGGACTGGGTGCAAATCTTGTAACTTTCGTCATGATGGCTCTCTTGTTGAGTTAATTGCTTTAATTCTTTGATCATGTGCCAAGATCTCTTCTTGAGAGACCATAATTTTTGGAATCGGAAATTTCTTAAAATCAATATTTAAATCGCCTGATTGATTGTTTAAATTTGAATTAGTGTTAGATGTTATAAATTCGAACTTGCTTTGGCCTCCAGTTAAATGAATATATACATCAGCTAGAATATTGGCATCAAGCAAGGCGCCATGAAAACTTCTGTCATATCCTGTTACCTCAAATCTATTGGCAAGGGCATCTAATGAGTTTCGTTGGCCAGGAAATTTACTTCTTGCCAGCAACAGGGTATCTTCAACTTCACATATTTCTTCAAGAGTTGGATACTGCGAAGAAGCCCTTTTTAGCTCAGCATTAAGGAAGCCTAAATCAAAAGCAGCATTATGAATTACCAAAATACTTCCTTCCACAAACTCTAAGAAACTCTCAGCAATCTCTGAAAATTCTGGCTCACTTGAGAGCCGTTCCATAGAAAGACCATGCACTTTCTCAGCCTCTTCATCAATCGATCGTTGAGGGTTTAAATATGAGTGGAAATGAAGATCTGTTCTTTTTCTATCTGCAAGTGCCACGGCGCCCACCTCAACAATTCGATGGCCTTGCTCAACCTCAAGTCCAGTAGTTTCAGTATCAAGAACAATAAGTTTTTTTGTCATAAGATGGAGTCTATTCCTTTGTTGGCCAATAAATCTGCCTCTTCATTACCAGCATCACCAGAGTGACCTTTAACCCAATGCCATTGTACTTGATGCTGAGAAATTAATTGATCCAATTGTTGCCATAATTCTTTATTTTTAACTTCTTTTTTTGCAGCAGTTCTCCAGTTATTCTTTTTCCAGTTTTGAATCCATTGAGTAATACCATCCATGACATATTTTGAATCGGTGAAAAGATCTACATGGCAAGGCTCTTTTAAAACAGCCAAACCTTCAATTGCTGCTGAGAGCTCCATTTGATTGTTTGTTGTATTGGCATGGCCGCCAAATATTTTTTTTTCCACGCTATCAAACTGAATAAATGCGCCCCAACCTCCTGGACCAGGATTACCTCTACAGGCACCATCTGTATAAATAATTACCTGTTTCATGAGTTAAAAAATGACATTGATACTTATGACTATTCAATCTATAAAAGCTTATACTAATCATTATATTTGGTTAATTGTAACTAATGAAGATAATCTTTTACCTCGATACAAAGATTTGTATCCAATCTATAAATTGTAAGATTTAGACCATGCCTAGGTTCCTATTATTATTTGTATTGCTTCTAGCTTCAGGCTGTGAATTACCATCAATTATTCAAGCTGATCAGTATCTGGATCCTATCCCCGTTGAGCCATCACTACGTATCCCTAATTATGAAAATGTCTGGGATCGAATCAAGGACACTAGCTCATTTGATGCAGTTAATCTTGATGATAAAACTCTTGAATATGTTAATCAGTATCTTTCTAACCCTGCTCAGCTTGATAAACTCCTTGAAAAAGGAAGGTACTTTATTTATTTTGTTCTTGAAGAATTAGAAAGATACAAACTACCCCCAGAATTAGCTCTTCTTCCATACATTGAAAGTAATTATGATCCATTTTCTATCTCATCATCAGGAGCAATGGGCATATGGCAGTTTATGCCAGCTACAGCAAGAATTTATGGCCTCAAAGATACTTGGTGGTATGAGCAAAGACATGATCCTCTGGTATCATCAAGAGCTGCTATTAGATATTTAGCCTACCTACATAACAGATTTAACAAAAAAATTACTTACACACTAGCTGCTTACAATGGTGGCCCAACTCTTCTTGAAAAAAGAATAAAGCTTAATAAAAAAGCAGGCAAATTAACTGACTTGAAAAATCTTAAACTGCCAACTCAAACTCAAGAGTATGTTCCAAAATTTAAAGCAATACTGGCCATAGTGATTAATTCAGAAAAATATGAAATTAAATTACCAGACTTTCCCAATAAACCTGTTTTGGGAAAAATAGAGCTTAATGGTCAAGTTGAAATACTGGCATTTAGTGAATTTGCAGGTCTAAAGCCTGAATTTGTATATAAATTAAATGCAGGTTATACAAAATGGGCATCACCTCCAGGAGATAAAACAATTTTTAACATCCCAATTGAATTGGAAGAAGTGCTAAATCTTAAAAAAGAGAATTTTATTCAAACTAATCAAATTAACTGGGTAACTCATAGGGTTTCAAAGGGAGACAGTCTGTGGAAAATAGCAGAGGAGTTTGATACTGAGGTGAATGTTTTGAAAAAAGTTAATTATCTGTCGTCTAATGTTTTAAGTCTTAATCAGGAGCTTTTGATTCCCTTGAGCAACGATCAAAATCAAACATTTATTCCCTATCAAGCTCATATCATTAGCGAAGGAGATACATTATGGAATCTTGGCATTCAATATAATATTTCTCCTGCAGAAATAGCAAAGACCAATGGGTTAAAAATGAGCTCTCCCCTAAGAATTGGAAGCGAGCTAAATATAGGTAATAAAAATATTTACCGAACCATTAATTCAAAGAAAAGAACAATTTTATATAGTGTTAAACAAGGCGATAGTCTTTACCGAATAGCGGACATTTTTAATATTGAGATCTCTGATATTAAGAAAATAAATGAGCTTTCAACCAATGAAATAAAACCAGGTCAGGTCTTAAAAATTATTATCAAAGCGTTTTAATCTGAAGAAATTTTTGGATCTAGAGCGTCTCTTAGACCATCACCAAAAAAATTCAATGCAAACAAAGTGATCGTAAAGGTTAATCCAGGGTAAATAAGAAGCCAAGAATACTCCTCCATTGACTCAACCCCGTATCTTATCAAGGTGCCCCAGCTGCTCATGGGAGGTTGAATACCTAGACCAAGAAAACTTAAAAATGCCTCCAGCAACATAACTTGAGGAATAGTCAAAGTTGCATAGACCGCGATGGGACCAAGAATATTTGGAAATATATGCTTTCTAAACATTTGAATATTTGAGACTCCCATCGCTTGAGCAGCTAAAACATACTCCTGATTTTTTACAGTCAAGACTTGCCCCCTTACAATTCTTGCCATGGTAAGCCATTCAACGGCACCAATGGCACCAAATAGAAGCCAAATATTTCTACCAAAAATTACCATTAGCAAAATAATAAAAATAATAAATGGAAGGCCGTAGAGAACATCAACTATTCTCATCATGACAGAGTCAACTCTCCCACCAAAGTAACCAGCAATAATGCCCCAGCTAACCCCAATAACCAAAGCGACTCCAGTAGCTACAAAACCTACAAGCAATGAGACTCTAGCCCCATATAAAATCCTGCTAAATAAATCTCTTCCTAGAGTATCAGTCCCTAACAGAAAATTTCCCGAAGGTGGTTGTGCGCCTAATTCAAGGTTTTGGTATGAATAAGAATGAGGGGCTATCCATGGAGCAAAAATAGCAAGAAAAATTAAGATTAGAAGTATGATTCCGCCAGCCACAGCTGCTTTGTTAGCAAGCAGTCTTCTCCAAGCATCTGTCCAAAGCGAGCTTCCTTGGCTCATGCTTCACTCCGTGCGCGAGGATTCATGAGTAGAACTGCAATATCAGATAAGAGATTAAAAAAGATAATAAGAGTTGAGAAGAAGATTGTAGTCCCGAGAATCATCGTATAGTCACGATTGAATGCTGCTTCAACATAAAACCTTCCAAGGCCGGGGATTTGAAAAATTGTTTCAACAACAAATGAACCGCCAATAAGTCCTGCAACTGCAGGACCTAAAAATGAAACTACAGGCACCAGACCACCTTGTAGAGCATGATTGATAATAACCTTATACTCAGAAAGTCCTTTAGCCCTGGCCGTTCTTATGTAATCTTGGCTTAATGTTTCAAGCATCCCACCTCTGCTCAGTCTTGCAATATAAGCTGCGTATGCAGCGCCGAGAGTAATAGAGGGCAAAATCTTATCGCCAGTCAAAGAACCCCAACCAGAAACAGGCAAAACCTCAAGGTGGATTCCAAAATATAAAATCAAAAGTGGGCCTAGTAAAAATGTAGGCATACAGATTCCAATCATTGCAATTGTCATAGGTATGTAATCTAACAGAGTATTTCTCCTTACTGCTGCAATAATTCCTGCAAGACCACCGATGATCATGGCAACAATAATGGCGTAAAAAGCCAATTCAAATGTTACGGGTAAGCCAGTAAAAATCATCTCGGTTACAGATCTCCCAGGGTATCTAAACGAGGGACCAAAATCACCCTGAATAAGATTAAACATATAATCTTTATACTGAACAACTAAGGGAGCATCTAAATTATATACGGCATTTAAATTCTTCATGACTTGAGGTGGAACAACTTTTTCCGCATCAAAGGGTCCCCCGGGAGCCATTCTTACAAGGAAGAATGTTATTGATGCAACAATCAAAATAACAGGAATAGCGATAGCAATTCTTTTGAGAATGACTTGAAGCATTTGCTGACTTATCTTTCCAAATAGATAAATTTAGGATGATGTGTATCTATAATGTTGGGATACCAACCCTTAACATCACTTGATAATTGATACTGCCTAACATAGGTATAAATTGGAATAATAGGCATTTCGCTGATCAATAATCTTTCTGCTTGCATCAGATATTCATACCGCAATGATTGCTCATTGGTTGAATTAGCAAGCTCTAATAACCTATCATATTCTTTGTTTTCCCAGCCAGTTTTATTATTGCCTCTGTTTGGTCTTAGGGTATCCAAAAATGTATTAGGATCTTCATAGTCACCAATCCAGCCAGCTCTGGATATTTGAAAATCACCTGTCATCTCTCTGGCTAGATAAACCTTCCAATCTTGATTAACTAGCTGCACTGAAATGCCTAAATTTTCTTGCCACATTTGTTGAACTGCCAAGGCTATCTTTCTATGCCCTTCTTGGGTATTAAAAAGTATTTCGAGAACTGGGAAACCAATGCCATCCTTGAAACCAGCCTCAGCTAATAAAGATCTTGCTAATACTGGATCAAATGGTATTTCAGTATCAGGTTCATAACCGGCAGATCCAGGAGGTGTAAATGAATAGGCAGGTTTTTGCCCACATTTAGAGACCTTCTCTACAATTTGAGTCCTGTTTAATGCATAGGCTAAAGCTAATCTAACTTTTTTATCTTTCAATACTGGATGCAAAGTATTGACTCTATAAAAATACGTTCCCATATAAGGTTCTATTCTTAAATTAGGGTTATTATCTTCAATATATACTGGGCATTTCTCTAAAGGAACAACATTGGTGACATGAAGTTGGCCTGCTCTGAACATCCTGTCCTCAGTAGATTCATTGGAGACAGGATAGTATCTAATTTCATTAAGCTTGACTCTGTCAGCATCCCAATAAAAAGGATTTTTTTCTACTGTAATTTGCTTGTTCAACTCCCAGGATTTTAGATTCATTGGTCCGTTGCAAACAAAATTTCCTGGACGAGTCCAAAGGCCATTCCTATCATCTATGGCGCCATGAGCTAACACTGTTTCTTTGTGAACAGGGTATGTGCTGTAGTGGCTTAGAAGGAGGATAAAAAATGGAGTGGGATTATTTAACTCTACTCTTAGCTCATGATCATTAATGGCTTTTACACCAACTGTAGAAAAATCATCGGTTATGCCTTGATGAAACTCAGCTGCACCTTTAACATAATACAGCATGTCAGGATATTGAGAGCCTAGTGATGGTGTTAAAATCCTCATCCAAGACCAAACAAAATCCTCAGCAATCAATGAATCACCATTAGACCATTTAGCATTTTTATTTAAATAAAATGTATACGTTTTTCCGTCAGGACTTATGACCCATGACTCGGCGACGCCAGGAAGATTTTTTCCACCCTTTGGATTTGCAATCGTCAAACCTTCACACAAAGAAATTAATAAGTGATGTTCGGGAACACCGGTAACAATATGCGGATCAAGTCCTTGCGGCTCACTCCCATTACCAAAATGAAGTATCTGAGCATCTAGCCCTGAATCAACAGGAGTAATAGATTCTCCACAACCGATTAAAACAAAAAGAAATAATGCAGGAATAAATTTATTTTTCATACGAATATTATATATAAAAAAAAGGCCGGAAAATCCGGCCTTTTTAATTAGTTTATGCTCTTTTATAGTGAGATTTTAAAACCACCATAAATGAATGCTCCACCTGGAATGTCCCAAGCAAAGTCAAAGTTTTGAGCAAATGCATCATATGCTACTGGAGGCTCTTCTCCAAAGAGGTTTCTAGCTCCAATAAACACATTGATTGAATCACTGTATCTATAGTCAACTTGTAAATCAGTATAGTAATCAACTTCCATTAGATTGTATCCATAATCACCAAAGTTGTTAGCATCATCAGGGTTTGAACAATCGTCTTTCAAACCATAATAAGTTGATAACCAGCAATCATCTTTGTTGTCATCTAGGAATCTAAAGTTAACTGATGTTGTGAAGTCGTTGTACTCCCATAGGATAGAGGCATTCGCTCTCCATCTAAAGTCTGCTCCACCATCATACCAACCGAATGACTCAGAAGGAGTTGAAGTAGTGCTTTGGGCAAACTCATCTTTAGTGTAATAAACCATGTCAAATCCAGTTGTAAAAGAACCATAGTTTTCAACATCAAAGGAGTAGTTAATCACAAAATCAACACCTGAAACATTTTGCAATGCAGAGTTAACTTGTGAAGTTCTAACAGTTTGCAGGCCACCTGTACCTGTTCTTGTAACAAATGAACAGAAGGTATCATCCTGTAGTGAGGACTCAACGTAACATCTGTTAAGCACAGTTCCAACACCAATTGAACTAAAGATGTTCTCTAATTCAATTTCCCAGAAGTCAAGAGACATGCTTAAACCTTCGATTTGGCTCGGAGTATAAACAACACCGATTGTAGCATTTTCACCTTCTTCAGGATCTAAGAATGGGTTACCACCAACAAATGCTCTAATTTGAGTTGTTGGTTGCTCAGCACCACCAGCAGGAACGCCAGCAGCTAAACAGTTAGCCTGAGTTCCAGCAGTCTGACTTGGGAACTGATCTTTGTTACATGGATCAGTAGCTTGTGGGAATGACTCACCACCACCTTGATATAAGTTTCCAACTGTTGGGGCTCTAAAAGTCTCACCCATTGTTGCCCTAACTAATACATCATCGATAGGTCTCCATCGAATGCCAATTTCACTGGTTGAAGGATTGCCTGGATCATTACTGTTAGGAGTGTATCCAACCATGCCGTTAGCAGAGTAATCAGAGGTTCTAGCTGAAAGTGTAACTTCAAGCTCTTGAGCTCCTGGTACGCCCTCAAGAAGCGGAATATTAACCTCAACAAAGAATTCTTCAACTGAAGTTTTACCTGAAGTTGGCTCTCTGTAGTTAGTCGATGACTTGCCTGAGGTAATTAAAGAATCTGGAGTGTCAACAAAACCAGAGGCTCTTTTCTCAAAACCTGCAGCAAAGTATGCAGTTCCATATGGCATCTCAAACAATGGACCAGAGACCTCAAGCCAATAGTTGTCGCTATCAAAAGCTGAATTTTGATTACCATCGTAACCAACATAATCAACCATAGCATCATATTCAGCTTGAGTGATTCTGCCAGCAGCAAGACCTAAATCTGGACCACCAAAAATATTAAATGGAACACATCCTGAAATTGGTGTCTCAACTGTTCCACATGTTAAAGATCCACTTACAGGATCTCTAAATGAGTCTCCAACGGCCAAGGCCAGGTTTCCAAGATCAACAAAATTCTTTAACTGGCTATCATATTGGGCATCATTGATTTGAGTACCCGCGCTCCAGTTATAAGTGTTACCACCTATATCGAAACTACCGTCTAAACCAAGTCTAATACCAAAGATATCATAATCATATTCATAAATTCTTGGACCTATAGCAATAGACCTAAAACCGAATTCAGTATCTTCATTGAAAACATTAAAATATCCACCACCAGTGGCAAATCTTCCATTGTTCAATTGCCACTGAGGTCCAGCTCCACCATAGGCTGTCATTGGAACTTGAGCTAACTGATTGTCTCGTCTAGATTTTGTGTAATTAATTTGGACGTATGCTGTAAGGTTGTCAGAAATATCATAATCAGAATATCCATACACTGAATACTGATCAAGTGGATTTTGAACATGGTTAACAGGCGCATAGTTATAACGTCCAGCATTTGACCATGGAATAAAGTCATCCACTGAGGCACCTGATTTGCCGGGCTCTAAATATTTATTTAAAGTGAAATATCTTCCATAGGCTGGGAAAGATGAACCACAAACAAAACTATCGCTAGCCGGAGCAAAGTTACCATATCCAGAGTTTTGTTCTGGACTCGGTCCAAGGTTTGTTGGGGAGTTTTGTGGACCCGTTCCAGAGTTTGGCACGTTAGAACAACCATAATAAGGCTGATTTGCTCTTGGGATTTCTCCAGCCATAATTTCTTCTTGGGCTGCAAATGAAAGACTTAATATGCTAGAAGACTTTTCTGATGTACTTCCAAATTGCATGCTAACAGTATCTTGCTTTCCATAACCAGCTTCATATTCACCGGTGAAAGCTCTCATTTCAAAGCCATCATAATCTTTCTTTGTGATGATGTTAATAACACCGGCAACAGCATCTGATCCGTAAATAGATGATGCTCCATCTTTAAGTATTTCAACTCTTTGAATGATTGATGCAGGGATAGTATTCATGTCAACTTGACCAAATAGGTCTGTTACCCATCTTCTTCCATCAACAAGAACCAAAGTCCTTCCAGCTCCTAGATTTCTAAGAGAAATTTCGTTAGATCCATCACCGCCATTTGTAGCAGTTGTAACTGGTCGAATACCGTTACCATCATTGGATGAAATGCTTTGTAAGATATCACCAATGTTGTTAAGACCTGTTCTCTCGATGGCAGCATCAGAGATGATCTCTAATGGCTTGGAGCTATCAAAAACTGATTTCTTAATTTTAGAACCAGTAACAATAACTTCTTCGACATCATCCTCATCGGCATCTTGTGCGAAAGTAGTATTTGGCATAAGGCCTAAAGATAGGACTGCTACCAAAGAAAATTTAATCAATTTAGACATAAAAACTCCCTAAAAGTTTGTTAGTAGACGTAATTGTTGCCATTTTGTTTCAATATGTCAACATTTTTGAGCAATAAGATTTTTAAAAGTTTGCAAAAAAAAAGGGATGCGCTTACATCCCTTTTTAACGTTTTGCTTTCTCTTAGTATGAAAGTGTCATATTTAAGAAAATGTATTGACCAAAAGCATCAAAGTAACCTGGAAAAGTATTACCATTACCTGGCGCTGTACCAGCATCAGAAGTATATCCAGGATCCTCATCGAGCAAATTGTTGATACCAAATGTAACCATCAAGTTGTCAGTCGCTGAATACTGAAGAGTTACATCCCAATATGTCATTGCATCAAAGTCAATTTTGTTTGAATTAAGATCATCAGTTTCGCCTAAATACCTCATTCCAAGAGAAATATCAGCATTATACTCTGTCATCAATGTGGCTTTGTATTTGCCAGATAGTTCAGGCATTGGATTTTTGCCACATGAACCACCCCAGTTACCTGCACATGAAATTGCTTGTGAGCCCGGAAGCTCAATAATATCAGCTGTATCAAGCATGGTTGTTACGCCCTCTAGAGCAAGCTCACCGTATTGAGTATCCATTGAGTAATCAAAGATAAAATCAAAACCACTAGTAGTTTCTTCACCAATGTTTGTAAGCTGAGCAGAAATATACCCGCCCGTTAACCACAAAGATCCGTTATCAGGTCTTCTATTGATTAGGTTACAGAACTGAGCTTGGCCGGTAGATACACATTTATCTAGAGCGGTCTTGGCACTAACGCTTCCAATACCATCTTCAACAGTTATATCAAAGTAATCAACAGTTAATGTTAAACCTGGAATAGATTCAGGAGTAATAACAGCACCAATAGTTAGAGACTCTGATTCTTCTGGAGAAACGTTTGGATTTCCACCACCTTTTGTATTGTACTGATCTGCTGGTGAGTTGAGGTCAGTGTTATAGAGGTTTGCAGCTAAACCAGTTAAAGCACATTGTGCTTGAGTTGCAGTAGCAGGATCTCCATTTTGTTGAATGGAACAAGGATCATTATCAAGATCAACTAGGCCATCACTAACAGCTAAATATAATTCTTCGATGTTAGCGTGACGTTGTGCAGTTTGAAAGGAAGCCCTTAATGAAACAGTATCATTAACAGTCCAATATGCACCCAATTTAGTTGAGTCAGTATCATTCCCTGTTGAGTAATCTGCAGTTCTGTATCCAACTTCTACACTTAGATTATCCATCACTGGAATACCTAATTCTAGGAAGAATTCATCTACATCATACTTACCGCCAATTGGAAGTGTCGCTCCTCCTGAACCAGATCTATCGCCCATAAGAGTTGGAGTATCAGGTCTAAAGTCGGTTGAAAGTTCTTTTGTTTCAAAACCAGCAACCAATGAAACTGAACCAGGAGCTCCTGGGAGAGTGAACCCTGTATCACCTGTAACGTATCCTGAAAGAATTTTTTGCTTTCCATCACCGTTAATAAAAGTAGATTTAGCTAAGTAATCTTGAGCAGTTTGACCGCTATCAATTACGCCTTGAATTCCGGCATCACCAGGTAATCCACCTTGAAATAGGTTATATGGAACACAGTTTGCATCAATGCCTTGAAGCTTACTAACACAAGTTGGTACGCCAGCAACGCTAATAACGTTAACCGCACGGTTAATTGCTATTACAGAAAGATCGTTCCTGTATTCATTACCATAGTTAACAGCTGAGTTTTGATAATAAATGTCGTATGACCAGTCATCATTAATATCGCCTTTGATTCCTAGAGTTGTGTTATAGCTCTTGTATGTTGTAATGCTCTGTCTAGGGTTACCCTCAACGTTTCTTTTTAAAGAGGTTAATGGTGCGCTGTATCCAAGAATAGTTCCATCAGCCACTGCTGTATTCAAACCATTGATATAAGCTAATGCAGCTGCGCCAGTTGCAAAATCAGGCGCATGTGATCCACCCATTCCTATCCAGTCAGCACAGGCAACTTGGTATTGTTGAGCTGAAAGCAATGCATTATAACAAGGCAATGATTCGATATTGCCGAAAGTACCTGAATATGCAATCTGAGCGTTTGATTCAGATTTCATTGCGGTGAAATCTAAATAAACTTCTGCATTATCAGTAATTTCATATTTTCCAAAGAATCCCATATTCATTCTGTCGTCAGGTCTTTGGAAGAAGTTCGTTGGGTTGTAGTTATATGTTTGACCATCTCTATTAACAAAATCATTTCCTTGCACTTTCCAGTCAACACCAGTAACTGTTGGATCAACATTTACAAATCCACCATTCTTATAACCACTAAAATCAGCCCATCTTCCTGGAGGAATAGTTGATGAACCACCACATCTTCCAATACCACCACTTAGCGCACAAGCACTAATATCAAATTCACCTTGAAGCATTGGTTTTGTATCGGTGTGCTCATAGAAAGCAGTTACATGACCTTTACCATCATTGATGTCACCGCCAAAAGCAATTGAAAATTTACCAGTATCACCAGTTTGTACATCTTTAGGAGCATTTTCATAACCATAGCTTCTTTGGAGCTCTCTTAAGCTGCTGATATCATTTTTATGATTGTAAAAACCATGGGAGTAAGCGGCTTTAAACCCTTCAAACTCATCATCTAAGACAAAGTTAACAACACCAGCAACAGCGTCAGAACCATAAACTGATGATGCGCCACCTGTTAACACTTCAACCTTCTTTAAAAGAAGCGTTGGGATAGTGTTTAAATCAGCACAGCTTCCGCCACCAGTAGTTCCGGGGACAAGTCTTCTGCCATTCATCAGAACCAATGTTCTTGAACAACCCAGATTTCTCAAATTAACTGTAGCAGTTCCGTTGGAGCCATTTGAATTAGTAATAGATTGGCCAGGAGAAATTTGAGGCATATCATTAAGATAGTCTTCAACTCGAGTTACACCAGCATCAATTATATCTTGCCCATCGATAACAGCGATTTGAGATGAACTAATAATGTTGGGATCAACAATCCTTGATCCAGTTACAATAACTTCTTCAACATCTTCTTCAGAGTCTTGAGCAATGGCTAAAGGCACAGAAAGAGAGATTACTGCAAAAGCGCTGAATAAATATTTTTTTAAATCAATCATTTAAAATACTCCTAAGTTTTTTATGGTGCGCAAATCTTTACAAGACTTGCTGCAGGGCATCATAACCTTGTTTTCATGAGATTAGAAGTTTTAATGCATAATTATCTATTAGGACTTGCTTCAATTAATTCATTTGATTAAAGATAATTGAACTCATATATAATTAAATCGGTAAAAATTAATACAAGGTATATATAAATAGATGTTAGAAAATAAAAAAATACTAATAGCTGGGCTTGCAAATAAATATTCTATTGCAGCTGGTATAGCTCAAGCAATGCACGCTCAAGGAGCAGAACTAGCTTTTACATATCAAAACGAAAGGTTGAAAGGTAACGTAGAAAAAATTGCAACTGAACTTGGCACTGATTTGCTATTTGAGTGTGATGTTGCATCAGACGATAGCATTACAAGAATGTACCAGGAACTTTCAAAGCAATGGAAGTCTTTTGATGGATTTGTTCACTCAATTGGTTTTGCGCCAGCTCATGAACTAGAAGGTAACTTTGTTGATGTTGCCACTAGAGAGGGTTTTCAGATAGCTCATGATATAAGCTCCTATAGCTTTACAGCTATGGCCAAGGGCGCTAAACCAATGCTCAATGAAAATGCTGCTCTATTAACCTTAACCTATTTAGGGTCGATGCAGTCACTTCCAAATTACAACGTCATGGGTCTTGCAAAAGCAAGCTTAGAAGCAAATACTAGATTTCTTGCTGCAGCTATGGGTCCTGATAGCATCAGGGTAAATGCTATCTCAGCTGGCCCAATTAAAACTCTGGCTGCTTCTGGGGTTAAAAACTTCAGAAAAATGTTAACAAACTATGCCAACAGAGCTCCACTTCGAAGGGTTGTAACGACTCGGGAGGTGGGTAATGTTGCAGCTTTTCTATGCTCTGATTTAGCTAGCGGTGTAACAGGGGAAATTACCTACGTTGATGGTGGCTTTAATACAGCCGCAATGTCTATAGAAGAATATAGCGATTAATTTGTTGTAATATTCTCTAGACGAACTTTTTGGCCTTTTTTGAAGGCTCGATCAATAAATCCAGAAAATTGCTGACTTAGACTCTCGTTATAAAAACCTTGATATTGCTCAATTGACTCCCCAAGCTCGTCTATTGTTGGTATCGATTCATTGGAAGACTTAGCCCAATAACGATCTCCATTAAATGCTTCACTTGAAACCAAGGTGCCTAGAGATGATTCAAATGTTGAGTTAATAATTTCTGGTGGGAGCAATGAAGAAAATCGTTTAACGCCTTTAAAACTTTCAATGGTAAACCCGTTTTGACTTGGCAGTGCTTTTTCACCACTGATAATACTTTCAGCATCATCAGCAAAATCATTCATAATTAAATTTGCTTTTTCATTCCGCACTTCTTGAATGGCCAAATCTGCAACATCAACAAAAGGTCGTACACTTGGTTGAAGAGCCTGAGTCAACATCACAAAAGCATAACTTTCATCGCCTTCAAAAATTTCTATTTTGTTAGGCAATATTGATGCATCAAACAATTCTGATGATGAGATTTCA
>Ga0255766_10001327_pt1 | contig 22662 bp, 27 predicted proteins | sample 071ome_23_FD_179966 | JGI IMG/M metagenome (GOLD analysis project Ga0255766, IMG submission 179966) | Coastal salt marsh microbial communities from the Groves Creek Marsh, Skidaway Island, Georgia - 071403BT metaG (version 2) | ecosystem: Environmental > Aquatic > Marine > Intertidal zone >... | reverse complement strand
CCAAACTAAGCTGATGGTTCCGTCTCCCTCCCAACAGAAAACATTTGACTTGTTTTTGTGAGCTGAGGTAATCGCTGCACTTAGTCCGCCCTCTGAGCGATTGATTGAGAACATCAGGGTTTCAGTTACAGTCGGAACGATGTATTTCTTACCTTTCATAATTATACTATACCATCAGATGCTAATTATTGCAAGAAAAAAGTTTATTTTTTTTTAGCGGGGAGTTGGCACGGTTCTTGTATTGCGTCTTTTATAAACCGTTACTTATCAAGAGGTTACGTTTCGGGGGGCCCCAACGTAAGTCGTTGGCTATGAAGTTTTTATGAATTATTATTTTATATTTATTTATTCTTTTATATTTATTTGTTATTACTTAACGTCCACGGACCACACTCCAGAATCATGCAGCTTTTCACGCACTGCATTTAAAGATTCTACAACTTCCATCAATTTATTGCGATAATAATCTGCGCCCAAGTCAGGAAGTGAAACTATACAATTAGCATGAGCTTCAATCCTGCCTTCAAGCGTAGCCATGTAGCCAGTGATAGAAAATTTGTTTGCGCATGTATTGTCTTTAATGTCTTTGTGCATATGAACAACTTAGTATAGTTTTGATTGTTTGTCAATTTTTTTTTAGTATTTTATTTGGTTCATGTAGACCGTTTCAACTTTGACCAAATCGTTCACGGGTTAAGAAAAAGGAGCGAACAGATGCTGCACGCATCTCAAGCACACGCATACGTGCGTTGAGCTGTCGCCGTTCGGTTTTGGCTTTCAGCAGTGCGGAGCGAAGTTCTTGTTGGTTCATGTTGTCAATGGAATTGTTATTATTTACTTTCATGCTATTAGTTTATCAGATTATTCAAAGATTACAAGGTTTTTCTTCGACTTTTTTCATGTTAAACCAGCAGTGTGCGCCTCTTGTGCGGTTGATTCTGCGGATGAACGCTTTGCATCGGGCGACTTCGAGCTGTTTCGTTTCTGATTTTTTCATAAGGTTATTCTAACATATGGGGTAGGACATTTGCTGTCCTACCTCCATTTTTTCAATTGTTTTTTATTTCACTGCTTGAATTGGCGTCAATACGTTTGCCTTGTTGAATCTTCGTATCCCGCAAGGTTCTCCTCCTCGCTGATACTTATAAGCAACAAAGTATTCTTGGTGATCTTCAATAGGCGCAGACGTGACATAAGTCGAAACTGAATTGTCTTGGTCTTTACGGTAAGTGAACGCGAAGCGTTGGGTAGGGAATTTTGTCATATTATAATGCGTTTTCTAGTTTGTTTATTATTGTTTTGATTTGTTCGATTTTGTTGTTGTAAATCTTTATTAAATTTGGACTTGAGAAAAGTTTCACATCTGCTTCGAGCTTCACGTCAAAATCCTGCAAGGCATGGAGGATGATATATTTTTCAGATGCTGAAAGCTCTTCTTGTTTATTCTCTATCAAGTTCATGTTTTTAAGATAACAGATTTTTTAAAATTTGCAAGGAAAAAATTTAATTATTTTTCAGATTGGATTTTGAATACAGGTTTATCAACAATGTTAGAGCCGAGTTCCCAAGCTCTGAAGTTGTGGAAACCACGGTGCTTAGCGCAGACTTTGGCAACAATATTTTTGATTTTATCTGAGTCAATGTTGATGTTATTTATCGTTTTCATGCTTACAATATACCACAAATCAGGAAAAAGTCAATAGTTTTTTTTAAAAAATTTTGTTGCAGTTAGACCCTACCCCATTTCCAAAATAAAAAAGTTGTAGATTTTTCTTGACACGGCCGGGGGTGCTATTTTTCAATATCGATTTTCATATCAAATTATATATTACAATAAAACGAAGGTATACCCCCCACCCGTTTTCCAAGAACCCGGGGCTAAAACTAAAATAAACTAAAAAAAACAAGAAAAAAAATACCCAACCTCTATTATAACCAATGTATAAAAACACATTACAAAGAATCCAACACATCGGATATATACATGATGAAAAATTCTGCAAAAACAAAACAAAACAAACAATAATTAATTTAGGCTGTAATTGTAACAAAGACGATGCTTATTTATATATAATAAATAACGAAGAAAAAATAAAAGAAGTTCATTTGCTCGATTGTGCCCCGAATGCTATTGAAAAATGCAAACAATTATACAAAGAATCTGTAAGCCCCGAGTTCTTTGAAAAAATACACTTTCACCATTACGCTATTGTTGAAAATCCAGAAGTTGAAACTGTTAATATGTATTATCCGGTAGATGATGATACCAGCGGTTTTTCCTCTACACTACCTAGCATGGTAGCCATTAATTCTAAAAATGATATAGTAGAATTAGAAGTTCCAGCAATCACAATTAATAATTTTTTTAAAAAAATACAAGTTCAAGAAATCAATAGACTATATATAGACTTAGAGGGATTAGACGGTAAGATTTTATTAGATTTAGATTTTGACAAATACTATGTACCCTATATTATGTATGAGCATTTGCATTTGGATGGTTGTAACAACTACAAGCCACAAAATCCCAGTGTATCAAGTTTAATACATAACAAATTATCTATGTATCATTACAAAGTATACGCTTATGGCCCATGGAACGGTTTAGCCATCAGTGCATTTGCAGATTTACAACACATATAGTTATGAATAAAGAAAGCGAAATAATTAAATTATTACAACAATTAATTTTACTAAAACGAGAAGCAAAAGAAAGCGCCGCGAGTTTTCGTGAGGACATCAAAGAGATTGAAGGTCAAATTGCAGACTTAGTTGAAAAAGCAGCAGACGAATCATGATTTTTAATTTTTATGAACTATGTGATAAATATGCTATAGATCCGAAAGGGATGATTCAAATCGGAGCTCATTACGGAGAAGAAAATGGGCTCTACTTTGATAAACAATTTCAGAATATATTATGTTTCGAGCCTATACCTTCTTCTTTTAAAATATTAAAAGAACGTTGGGCTAATAAAGTATTTTTATCCAACTTAGCAATAGGAAACGAAAACAAAATTGTTGAAATGCATGTTGAAACAAAAAATGATGGACAATCATGTTCAGTTTTAGCGCCGGATCTACATCTACAACAATATCCTCATATTACCTTTGATACTAAATTACAGGTTAATATGATGACTTTAGATAATTTTATGACAGCTTTTCATAGTTTATATGATTGTCAATTTAATTTTCTTAATGTAGATGTTCAAGGCTTTGAACTTCAAGTCTTTGAAGGAGCAAAAGATTACTTAAATAATATACAATACATTCTAACAGAAGTTAATAACAAACATTTATACAAAGATTGTGTGTTGGTTGATGAGTTAGATGATTATCTAAGCCAATACAACTTCAAAAGAAAAGAAACAAGATGGGAAGGACAAACATGGGGAGACGCCTTTTATATTAAAGAATAAAAAAGTGCAAGTATAAGGCGCGAGTCTTTTTGGGTTGTGCCCCATGCTTGCTTAGGAAATTTAGAATGAAAGTATTCGGCTGGGTATGTTACTAGCCGATTTTCTTTTCCGCCAATAACGCTGCTTAACTCCCAATCATCAATATCATGATATGATTTATTAGTAATATCTAATTTATCTTCGCGGCTAAAAGAATTTGGCATTTCATAGCCGTGTTTTTTGTGACGCCATAAAGCGGTGCCATTTAATTCTTCATTATTTTCTGATATATAATAAACGGCGCCATATTGAGGAACTTCTCCAACACCCACATCCCAATCTGCGTGAATACCCCAATCTTTATCAAGAAACTTCGTGGCTTTACGAATTGTAGATAATAATACTTTTATTTCTTTATGATGAACAGAAGACAATACAGAAACAATACTTTCTTGTAATCCGAAAGGAACATCAGTTACAAAAAACTTTTTATCATCAGCTTCTAAAGTACGATAAACAGAAGTATTTTGAAGATATTCTTGATATTTTTTGAAAGCGCCGACTTCTAATACATTATCAATAATAAAAGATATTTTTTGCACATATATATTATGTGCCGAAAAAGAAAATTAAATATATTAATAAAGTAAAGCTACATCAAAATCAGCATCAACCGCTCCGTTATTACCATTTGATGATACAATATTTACGATAACATCTGTTTTTGGAGGTAGTTGTAATGGAAATGGATAAGTATTTTGAGCAAAAGCGCTAGTAGTCACAGATGTAACTTCTTGAACACGAAACACTTTTCCGTATTGCCTTGTTTTGATTTGAGTTGTGTACCCAATTTCACTTGAGCTGCCCGGATTATGGGCGGACATATGATACCCTAATAAATAACCGGTGCAAGTTGCAGGCACAGTATAAATAGCCATTAATGTTTGATCATTTCCTGCTAATACTTTGGCATAAACAGTCGAAGCGTCGCCACTAGCGTGGATATCAATACTACCTGCGATGCCGCTTGTTCCATTATTAAAAGCTCTAAAAACCCTGCTCCAAGTTCCATCTATATTTACATCATTTGTGCCATTTAAATTACCTGTCCAATATTGGTTTTCAAAATTTTCATCTAAACCTTGGACAATGAATTCTTGTGAATCTGTTGCTTGAGATGATTTTATTTGTATTCCTGTGCCTGCATCAGGGGGGAAAGTATACCCAGTAGAGCCGTCCCATACTGTTTCTGGAGCAGTTGCGCTAACTGCGTTAGATACGTCAGGATTACTTCCAAATTTATGTATATAATCTTTTGCTTGGCCAACAATTGAATTATAACCTAAAGAATTTCCCTTTTCTGGAGTCCAATATTCGTTAGCTTCGTCCCATACGTAATTAAAATTTACAGCATGATTTCTACTGGGAGAAGTTTCGAATCCGTTAGTTATGTTTGGAGGTATAGCCATTATGAATATAAGTTATTGAAACTGGTTGGTCTAAAACTGTTGTCGTAAGTATCTGTAATAAAACCACTTATACCTTCATTGTACATTTTTCTGAATAATTCTCTAACAACATGATTTCTCAAAACGGCTTCATCTGCGATAACACCGGTAGTTAATAAGCCAGTAATTTGTGGATTGTATCCAGTAGCTAAAAAACCGGTGTCTGTTTCAGCATGAATAATGCTGCACAGTTCCATCGCGTTATTTCCGTTGTAGATAACTCCCATGATTAAAACTTTTAAAAGGTGAAAGGGTTAAAAGTGTACTATAATTAAATATCGCCGTCAGCGCGTTTGTAAGCGTCTTTAACTTTGCCGCCTCGTTTCATCTTTAAAAACATATTAACACGAGCCATAGCCCATTGTCCGCGCGTTTTACCGGGTCTGTGACTTGAAGAGAAAGCTCCGGCACCTCTTCTGTATACTTTCTTCAACTGAGATAAAGTAACTTTCTTAGAGGACTTAGCATTATGCTCTTTTACTTTATTTTTTAATGAGTTAACAACAGATTCAGAAAAAGTAATTGAAGGTCCGTCTTTACTAGCACTACCGGGCTTATTCTTATCAGAGCCAGAACGTTTTTCGCTAGGTTTGGCTGGAGTTTGTGCGCTAGATTTAGGTCCGGGTCTAGCAGCGATCAAAACATCTTCAATACTCATAACTTCATTGTATTCTTCATCTGTTAGATCGTATGTAGCCATAGACTCTTCGCCTTCTCTTTCTGAAGGTCCATTTTCATTGCCATATTTAAGATAAGTATGAAGGCTGTTAACATAATCTGCTATTTTAGTGAATTTAGCTTGAACCCAACCTTCAAAATCTGTGTCTTCTGCCATTCTACTCATCATTTCTTGCAACTCTTGCAATTGATCAACAGACTTAGCTAATTGAGCCGCAATCATTTCAATTTCATCATCGGAAGCTTTTGCTTTTTCAACTTGTTCAGAAGTAGGAGCTCCTTTATCTCCTTTCTTTCTCATCTTTTCTCCAGAACCATTTTTAATTCGTTCTCTTTTCTTACGAATATTTTCCCACAAACTAGCATCACTTCCACCGCATCCGCATCCACCACATTCACAATCTCCATCTTCTGTAACCTCTTCTTCCACAAAAGCTAACGAAGGATTTAATGTGAGTAACACATCGTGGTCGGTTAAAGTTACACCATCCCACTCTTCAGATCCTTTAGTATAATCAGTGACTGATTTGCCTCTTTCCCACATTTTGCAGCTCCAATAACGAGCCTTTGTTTTAGGTCCGGGATTTTCGCAGTTATGACGAGCGCGAAAACTTTTGCGGCGATTAGGATCATCACGCTTGATTTCCATACTTGGGTCGCCAAAGTTAACCTTAACAACGTTACCTTTTTCGTTCTTTACATAAACCGAAAACTTTTTTGGTCCCTTGGGGGTCCTAAAAGGCTTATTTAAAGTTTTGCCTTCTTTTGCAGCCAAAATATGATTGGTTAGATCTAAATTCATTACGTTATATTATACACTATTATATGATATTTTCTTAAAAATTTTTTGATTACGGTACAATGACCCTATTATGAGTGAATATAGGATTAGGTTCGCGCTCTATGCAAGAATCATACATTTGATCGCCTAAAACAATATGAAAGTCTTTATCTGTTAACCCGTCATAATCTCTTAACATGGCATACATAGAACAATGCTCTAACCAATAATGAGAAAGAAATTTTTTGATATGTTTACGTGGCACAACATTTAACATATTTCCTGCTACCCTTCTGCATATAGACCAACCAGAATTAGATTGATAAGGACTTGTAATATTTTCTTGTTGCCTTCGATAAACACCTTCTTCCTTCCATAGATAATTAATTTTATTATAATTTATATTTATCTTATTAATAGATTTTTTTAATAGTAAATCACATCTACAAAATATATAAATATCTGCTGCTGGTATGGGCTCTTGTATTGTTAATAACCTAAAGCCTTGTATAGGATATCCAAAACTAAATGCGCCAAAACGAGGAAACCGTATATTAAAATAATTGGCCATAACATCTATTTCCCATTGTTGTATATTGCTTTGGTATGTAAAATCCAAAGCTTTGTACATTTTAATATATTTATTGTATTTTGGATTGTTTTCTTTATTTGTAACAATACAAGATTGGATATCGTAACCCATTTTTTGTAATGGCTCATGCAGCATTTTCATATGGTTGCCATATGAACCCTCCATATCTAAATCAAAATATAAATCTGTTTCAGAATGATGAAAGCGCTTCCAATATGAAACTCCAGTATAGAAGATAAATGCCTTTTTATTTTTTTTATTTGGCTCTATGAACAAACCTTGTTTTTTAAGTTTCAACTCCATGTCGATCATAATAGGAAAACTATTGATTTTTTAAACAACAAATCTATTATTTACATTATATGTATAACCTAGGAATTACTCATAAATTTGCTTATAATCAAGCAGCATGTCTTTTAAGAGACGGAGAAATTGTTGCATTCGCTGAAGAAGAAAGATTCACAAGAGTGAAACAAGCATTTCAAATGTTTCCAATTAATGCTATTAATTTTTGTTTAAAAGAAGCCAATATTGGGCCAAGAGATGTTGACGAAATAGCCACATGCTGGGAAAGAACAGAAGATATTTGGAGGGTTGTAGATAGTTTTGAGTTTGCCGATTATACAAATAAAGGATGGGATAGAGTAATATTTGATACAGGTCCTGATAAAGATATTTTTCAAGATGCAGAATTAATCAAAGAAATTGCATTAGCCGGTTTTCGTGTAGGTCACATCGGCTGGTACGATCATCATGAATGTCATGCTGCTAGTGCAGTTATAGCATCAGGATTTTCTGAATGTAATTATATAACATATGATGGAGATGGTGGCACGTCAGCTGGACGCGTAGGATTTTATAGTAACGGCAAATTACATAACCATGAATATTTTCATTGTATTGGATCGTTAGGTATTTTTTATGAAAGAATTACTGAATTTTTAGGTTTTAAACCTCATTGTGAAGAAGGTAAAACCATGGGCTTAGCTAGTTATGGAAAATACGACGAAAGCCTAATTCCTAGAGAAGCATTTTTTAGAAACAAAGGTGGGCTTTTGCAGATTGATCAAAATGCAGTAAAAGATAAATTACATCAATTATATTTAGAAGGCTACCAAGATAAAATCAAAGAAAACATCTTATGCGATGAAGCTGTCAACTTAGCATATACAGCTCAAAAATATTTGGAAGAGATGTTGTTAGATGCTGCACATTTTATGTACAAAAGAACTGGTTGTAAAAATTTTGCTGTAGCCGGAGGGTCGTTATTAAATTGTTCTGCAAATGGAGTATTATTAAATGCAGATTTTGTAGATCATCTTTTTGTACAGCCTGCATCTCATGACGCTGGATCAGCTTTAGGGGCGGCAGCGTTATCTTATGCTAAATTATCAAATACAAACAAATTAACTCATGTAGATTTTTCTACAGCTTATTTTGGCTCTTATTTTTCTAGAGAGCATATTATAGATTGTTTAAATAAAGCTGAGATCACATATTCCCACGTAGATCCAGCAACAACAATAGCAAAATTAATTCATGAAGACAAAACCGTCGCCTATTTTTCGGGTAAAGCTGAAGTTGGTCCCAGAGCATTATGTCATAGAAGTATTTTGGCCAACCCAACAAAAAAAGAAAACTTGAAGAGGGTCAATAAAATTAAAAATAGAGAATTTTGGCGTCCTCTTGCTCCAGTGGTTAAAGAAGAAGCTTTTCATGATATTGTCAATGCAAAACATTTATCAGCGCATATGTTAATAGCTGCTGAAGTAAAAGAAGAATGGAAAGAAAAAATTCCTGCTGTTACTCATGTTGACGGAACCTGTAGACCTCAATCTGTAAGAGAAGAGCAAAATCCTGTTATACATAAAGCATTGACTCTTTTTGAAGAAATGTCTGGGGTTCCAGTTTTTATGAATACTAGTTTTAATTTGCGTGGAGAACCTTTGGTTGATAGTCCGACAGATGCACTGCATACATTTTTTAATTCTGATTTAGACTGTTTAGTGATAGAAGACATTTTAGTGTATAGAGAATAAGATGGCACAATTAAATGCAAATACCCCTTATGTAGGATGTTTCATTAGAAACAAGTATGTTTTAGACCCTGATGACGATGGATTAACTGAAGGTTATATTTTTGGTGTTAAGTCGATGCTTAACAGGCCAATGCACTTTCACTTTCAATCAAACTTTGGAGCAATTTTTTGGCAGATGCCTATATCAGCTTTTACTGCTTCTGAAGAGTATGATATTCTTTCGACAGATGAAGAAAAAAGATTATCGCTACTCCAAACATGGGACTGTCAAGCCAACAATATCGCTGTGACTACTTTTGCTTTTTTACAAAATAAAAGAGTAGATGTTTATTGTAGAGACGAGAAATGGAGGAGCGGAAAGTATATTTTTACAATAGATGATTATGAAGGTGATCTAAATGAACTGAATGTTGGATACTCAAATGATCAAGATTCTAAATGTTATCATTTTATTGAATTGGATAATGGTAATTTTTGTATACCTCCTAATAATTTATTAAGATGGCATAATCCTGATTTTATTGTTCCTTATAGTAAAGAAAAGGTGCCAAAGATAAAAATATTTAAAGATCAAATGACTTCAGAAGATATAGATAGAACTTTTGGTAACTCACCATATTATTTCTACAATAATCACAAAGAAGAATAAAAAAGAGCCCCCTAAGGGGCTCTTTTATTTTAAGATCCAGCGATCAATCCGACTCCACTGCCGTTTAACTCATATCCACACGAAACTAAAAAATTCTGTGTATTTAAAAGTATGTCGCTGATTTGCACTTCCTCACCTCTAATGGTGGTATTAATATCTTGTGCTACTACCTGTCCTGTAATGGGATCATCATAAGACCTGTTATATGAATAAGAATACATGTGACTCATATTTTATATTACACACAAAAAAGGTTTTTACATATTGGGTTTAACCATAAATGTGCAGTTATTTTGCACATACCCAAATCCATATTTTTTGTTTAAAACAATATTCTCAAAATATCTTTCGTAGCATACAGCAATTCCATTAATGTGAAAATTTCTTTCTGCATATTCTCTACAATATGATTTATCAATTCCATCTATAATTCCTAACCCATGAAAAAATTCATTAAATGATCTACACCTATATCCAGTTTTTCCATGTTGATTGTATTCTGCTAATCCGCCCCAATCAGTTGATATGACAGGCGTACCAGAAAAGAACGCTTCTATCATGGTCCACCCACAAGGCTCAACATACAAACTTGGCATTATTAAAGCTTTAGCGTTTGCCAATATCGTTTTTCTTTCTTCGTAACTTACCGTATGTATATATTCAGCATACGGGTTATCTTTATTCATTGTATGTTTTAGGTTTTGGGGGCCTACAAATTTTATTTTAGTTTTTGAAGCTTTGGATAATTCTTGTGCTATTTTTATTCCTTTGGCATCTATCATTCGCCCTAAATATAAAATATAATCTTGCTTTTCTTCTTTATATTCAAAATCCTCCGGATAAAAACCCGGAGGTATTACCGTATCATTAAAAGATGGGATATTATTGTTGTAGATTTTATATTGCATTTTATGAAGTTGTGCATAAGTAGGGAATACTTTATAAGGCGCGCATGCTGAATCATATGAAATAGTTGGTTCAACCAATATAAAATCATTTTGTAGTTGCTTAAGGCATTCATAGTGACCTATACCCCAAAAAGCCAAAACAAAATCAGAATCAGTTTGTTTGTTAGATTTTATTAAATCAACAGCATTTTTATTAAACTCTTCGTGAACTTCGTTATTTACGCTTTGACTATGAAATTCTCTCCATGTTTGATCGCCGTAAACTTTATCGTAAACGTCAGAACTTATTACTGAAAAATGTTTAGTACAAGGAACTTCTGAATCTGGATGACCGTAATGAAAAACAGTGTGGCCTCTTTCCACCATAGATTTACAAAACTTATAAGTGGATTGAGTAAATGCGCATATACTTATTTCTTTTTTTGTTGGATAAATAGGTACGGATAAAACGTGGAATATCATTTTCTTTAATTATAGTGTATATATTTACTAAGTCAAGTGTATTATAAAGTAATGAGTAGACGCAAGAAGTGCTCGGCATCGGAAAAGATTGTTCCTATGGATAATAAATACAAATTATTTCTGAACAATTTCGAATTAACTGCAAAACAAAAAGAATTTTTAAAAATAGCATTTGACGAAGATACTAAAATTATCTTTGTCTCGGGTCCAGCGGGGTCATCTAAAACATTTATATCAATTTACGCTGCACTTCAACTATTTAACATGAATATGGAAAGAGACATATTTTATGTTAGAACGATAGCAGAAAGTGGAGAAAAGAATTTAGGGAGTTTGCCGGGGGATGTCAATGAAAAATTTCATCCTTTTATGATGCCTTTGATGGATAAGTTAACAGAGCTTATGCGCCCAGATCAAATAAAATTAATGTTAGAAGAAAATATTATACAATGTGCCCCCATAAACTATTTAAGAGGTGCGAGTTGGGCTAATAAACTTGTTATTGCAGACGAATCTCAAAATTTTACAAGAAAAGAATTAATTACTTTAATTACTAGAATAGGTGAGAATTCTAAGTATTTTATTTGTGGAGACACCATGCAATCTGATATTAATGGTAAAACTGGATTTGAACCTTTATTAAATATTTTTGATGATGAAGAAGCTAAAGAACATGGTATTCACACGTTCAGATTTAGTAAAGAAGATATTGTAAGAAGCGAAATTTTAAAATTTATCGTCGATCGACTAGAAAATAATAAAATTAAATAGAATATAAGAAATGGCTAGTTTATTTTGTCCTGAATGCGGAACTAAGAATATGTACACTCTGAAGAAGCCAAACTTCTGTCAGGGGTGTGGTGAAACTTTTAGTGCCTTTGGCATGCAAACGTCAAGAGCACAACAAACAAGTTACAGCGCCGCGCAAGTAGCGCAGGAGCCGCAAGAAGAATCTGTACCTGATATCAGTCACTTACAATATGAGATTGATATTCCTAAAGGTAATAAAATGACATTTGAGTCTTTGGTGAATAATCCAATTAATCCCAATGAACTTAATTATAATACTAAGAAAATTAAGGGGCACAAAAAAATGACAAAAGAACAATTTCTTAAACAGTCACAGGCTGACTGCGCAAGTTCTAGAGGCCGTTTTACAGATATCGGCGGCAGTGGCGAATAAAAAGAAAAAAATCAAATACGAAGATAGATCGGATGTAATTGATAACGAAATAAGAAAACGTTTTTACAAGTGGCACTTGAAAGCTATTGCTTGGCTGGATTTTGATGACGTTTCTCAAATTATAAGAGCCCACATATATAAAAAGTGGGACCAATGGGATCAAGTGCGTCCAATTGAGCCATGGCTCAATAAAATTATCTCGAACCAACTAAAAAATATTCTGCGCAATAATTACTCCAATTATGCGCGGCCTTGTATTAGTTGTAAGCATAATCAGAGCCAAGAATCTTCTTCTGGGCAACTGAGCTATTTCTGTGCATTTACTAAAAGTGGAACACAGTCTAGCGAATGTCCTGATTTTGCTAAATGGGAAAAAACAAGGAAACAAGCATACAATATAAAGATACCAGTTTCATTAGAAACAAATGAGTATGATCGCTGCACTTCTCCTGAAGATCATTACGACGTTCAAGATGCTATCGGTTTAATGCATTTAAAAATGCGTGAGTATTTAAATGATCGTCATTATATTATTTATAAAATGTTATTTATTGATAATATAGAAGAAGAAACTGTGGCTAAAGTTTTAGGTTACAAGAGTAACGAAAAAGGTCGCAAGGCTGGTTATAAACAAATTAAGAATCTAAAAAACTTCTACAAAAAAATTGCAAGAAAAATATGTGAAGAAACAGATATTTTTTTTGAATGAAAGAATACGTATTAACTAAAGAAGAAAAAGAGAAAAGTTTGGAGCTCTTTCAAGAATTAGATGGCGACCTTAGCGAGGCCACTAAACAATTATTTAATGATCCAAATGAAAAAGGCAGCACCGTAAGGGGCAGGTCTCTTAGAAAATATTGGGTTGATCAGGGTCTTAGTTACAGAACTAAGGTTAAAAAAAGAGTTGTTAAACATTTTTTGAGCGATCGAGAAAAAGCTTTTGTTCATCAGCATTATTGCCCTGAGATGACCAAGCAAGAAGTGGCTCAATTGATATGGCCAGACGAAGCTGCAATTTATGGATTTCAAGAATCTGAAAAGTTTATAGCTTTATGTGAATACATAAAAGAAAAATTTCCAAAAGCAGTTAGTATGCGTGATGACGCTGTAGGTGAGAAATACGTGCCGCCTACCATTATTTCAACAGCAGTTAAAAGATTAAATAAAGTAGCTAGTAAAACATTTGATCCAGACAAGTTAAATGTTCAAGACAAAAAATGTATTGAAAAACTAATTACTTATTTAAATGCACCAAGATTTATTCAAGTCATCAGCGCTTACCTAACAAAACAAAGTAGAGATTTATTTGAGTCTGAATATATACGAAGTACATGGGATAAACCAGACCTTACTTCAGATGAACTTAATCTATATGTCAACGTTTGTATGGATTATGTAAATTTAAAAGAAATCGAACTTCAAAAACAAAAACTTAATTTAATGTTTGATGAAGCTGAAGGTCAAAATGATTTGACCATGCGGCTCACGGAAATGTTAAAAACAAAATCTGAAGAATACAATCAATGTATTAATCGTATAGATAAAATGCTTGCTAAGTTAAATGGTGAGAGATCTAAAAGAATTCAAAATCAACATCAACGAAACGCTTCCATTATTTCTTTAGTGCAATTATTTCAAGATGAAGAAGAGCGTAAATTGATGATTAAGATGGCAGACATGCAAAAACAATCAGTAAGAGCCGAAGCTGATGAAATAGAAAAAATGTCTGATTGGAAGGCTCGTGTTTTAGGTATTACAAAAGAAGATGCAATCTAATCAAACATGCGCAGAATGTAAAAAAGAATTTCAAACTAGAGCTTCATTGCATAAGCACATCAAGCAACATAGTTTGGATTTAGCTTCTTATTATACAAAGTATTTTCCACGCTACAATAAGTTGACTGGCGATCCGTTGCCCTTCAAAAGATTTGATGAGTATTTTGAAAGAGATTTTTCTACAAAACAACAACTTACTAAATGGTGTAAGCAGACAGACAAAGAAGAGGTTAAGAATTATATTATTAAGTTACTTAAGAATAGACAGTCTAAAAAACAAAGATCTTATGCTCCTTTTCATTTAGAGACTAAAAATTCGTTTTTGCCTTCTATTGATATTTATAAAGATATATTTGGAAGTTATAATGCTGCCTGTCAAGCCATTGAATGTGAGCCTTTATATAACAAAAATTTACCTAAAGATTTTTTTACGACTAAAATTCCAGATGATTTTGTTATCGCTATTGATACAAGAGAGCAAAAACCTCTAACATTTAAACAATGCCCTACTGAAATTTTGAAGTTGGATATAGGAGATTATACAGCTCTTGGTAAATATTATAAATACACTTTTGTAGATAGAAAATCTGGCACTGATTTACAAACAACTTTAGGTAAAAATAATATAGATAGATTTAAAAGAGAAGTAGCGCGAGCTCAAGAAATGGATTCTTACTTGTTTGTAGTTATTGAATCTACTGTTGAAAAACTTATTAAGGAGAATAAGCATTTCAATCGCAAAACAAATATGGATTATATCTTAAGGCAATTGAAAGATGTTGCTCATGAGTATCCAAGATCTTGTCAATTTGTTTTTACTGGCGACCGTAAAAATTCATCAGCGCTTATCCCGTTATTATTATATCATGGACCTGATATTTGGCAAACAGATATGCAATATTTTATAGATCAAAAAATATGAGTTGGGAAGCAGGACATCAACAAAGAAATGTAAAAAGGTGCAGAAGTAATGAAGAGCTTTTGAAATTAGAAGGTTTTATTGAAGAAAAAGATGCTAAGATAGCATTGTACGAATTTCTGCGTAATAATATGACATTTGCTGCAGACCTTATGTTGGGTGTTAAATTATTTCCATTCCAACATATGGCTGTGAAGTCAATGTTTGAAACAGATTATTTTCTTGGAGTATGGAGCCGTGGTATGTCTAAATCATTTACCACAGGTATTTATGCCGCGTTAGACGCTGTATTAAATCAAGGAGTAGAGATTGGAATTATTTCTAAATCTTTTCGACAAGCTAAAATGATCTTCAAAAAAATCGAAGATATTGCCGCTAAACCTGAAGCAGGATTTTTCAGACAGTGTATTACTAAAACTTCTAAAAGTAATGACGAATGGTTGATGGAAATTGGTCAGAGTCGTATTAGGGCATTACCTTTGGGTGATGGTGAAAAGCTGCGTGGTTTTCGTTTCCATAGAATTATTATTGACGAATTCTTATTGATGCCAGAAAGAATTTACAATGAGGTTATTGTACCGTTCTTGTCAGTTGTAGAAAACCCTACTCAACGTGATGAGTTATATAAACTGGAAACAATCTTGATTGAAGAAGGCAAAATGCAAGAGTCTGAAAGATATGTTTGGCCTAACAATAAATTGATCGCTCTTTCATCTGCATCTTATAAATTTGAATATTTATATAAATTATATACTCAGTTTGAGCATTTAATAACTCTAGAAGAACAAAAAGATAGGGCTTCTAGATGTATTATGCAGTTTAGTTATGATTGTGCGCCAAAGCAATTATATGATGAAAACTTAATTAATCAAGCAAGAGCTACGATGAGCCAATCTCAGTTTGATCGAGAGTTTGGAGCCATATTTACTGATGATAGCTCAGGTTATTTTAAAACCAGTAAAATGGCTTTATGTACAATTCCTGATGGAGATTTACCATGTGTTGAAGTCAAAGGTGATTCTGATTCAGAATATATATTGGCATTTGACCCGTCATGGTCACAAACAGAAAGTTCAGATGATTTTGCAATACAAATATTAAAGTTACATCCTGATACTCAAAAAGCTACATTAGTTCACAGCTACGCTTTATCAGGAACCTCTCTTAAACATCATATCCAATACTTTTTATTCTGTTTAGATAATTTTAATATTGTTGCTGTTTCTGGTGACTATAATGGCGGTGTGCAATTTTTACAGGCTTGTAATGAGAGCGATACTTTTAAACAAAGAAATATCAAATTGCAAACTATAGAAGTTCCTTTTGATAAGCCAGAAGAATATCAAAACGATCTACATAACTATAAATCTCAATATAATAAAACTGATTACAGATATGTATTCTTACGTAAACCTACCTCTGGTTGGATTCGTCAAGCAAACGAATTGCTGCAAGCCAATTTAGATCACCAAAGAATTTATTTTGCAAGTAGAGCTATTGATGAAAATTATACAAAACAAAAAGGAAAAAGTATCAATATTGAAAAAATTAAATTTTTAAGAAATGCAGAAGAAACTAAACAGAGTGCTGCCGCTAAAATGATTGATTTTATTGAGCACCAATCCGATATGATCAATTTGACAAAGAATGAGTGTGCTTTAATTCAAATAACTACAACTTCTCAAGGAACGCAGACATTTGATCTACCTCCAAATCTAAGGCGTCAAACAGGTCCAGATAAAGCAAGAAAAGATAGTTATTCTGCTTTAGTTTTAGCTAACTGGATGACAAAAATATATTTTGATGCTCAACATCATAAAGTTGAAGATATAATAGAAACTTTTGAACCAACGTTTATAATGTAATAAAAGTAACTTTAAAAGTCACTTTATAAACTTTGTGTGTAAATTATTTTACCATGTCCGACAAAAGAAAGTATACAAAAAGATCAGATTACTGGAATAAATTCAAGCAGGGCGAACAGCCCCTTGAAAATATGCTGTATTCAAGTCAAGCAAAATCAGAATATGAGCCGCAATTAATAGGCGAGTCTTTTTATAATTATGAAAGCAAAGCATATTCTAGAGCTGGCAGTGGATCCGAAACAACCCAAAGTAGAAGAAATAATGCTGCGATTGGGCCAAAGATTTTTAAGTATACAAATATTCGGGCAGGTTTACTGCCGTACGAATACGGTATTGACGGTGTTAATGTTAGAGATGCTATTGAGCTTTGCCAAAAAGCATATTGTAATGTTTCTATTTTTCGTAATGCAATTGATATGATGGCAGATTTTGCCAATTCTACTGTATACCTTGAAGGCGGCAGCGTCAAGTCTAGGCAATTCATTGAGGCATGGTTTAAAAAAATTAAAATTTGGCGTTTAAAAGATCAATTTTTCCGTGAATTCTACAGAAGTGGTAATGTTTTCTTATATACTATTGATAGTAAATTTAATGTAGATGATTTTGCAAAAGTACGTAACTTTGGATTAAATTTAAAAACCAATCAATTACCTGTCCGCTACATTCTTCTTAATCCATATGATATGGTGGCCAAAAGATCTACATCTTTTGAAGCTGGACTGTACGAAAAGATTCTTAGTGAATACGAATTAGAAAGATTGCAAAACCCACAAACAGATGAAGATAAAGAAATTTATAATGCTTTAACACCAGAAATGAAAAAGAAGATCAGCAAAAACGGATATTATACTGATGGTATGAAGGTCCAGCTTGATCCTAAAAAATTAAGATTTTCTTTTTATAAAAAGCAAGACTATGAACCATTTGGCGTACCTTTTGGATTTGCTGTATTAGATGATATTAATTTTAAAATGGAAATGAAAAAGATTGACCAGTCAATCTGTCGTACCATTGAAAATGTTGTTTTATTAATTACCATGGGTAATACTCCGGATAAAGGTGGTGTTAACCCAAGAAATATTCGTGCCATGCAATCGCTTTTTCAAAATCAAAGCGTTGGCCGTATTCTTGTTAGCGATTATACAACTAAAGCTGATTTTGTTATTCCTGATATTCAAAAAGTAATTGGTCCTGCCAAATACGAAGTTGTCAACCAAGATATTAAAGAAGGTTTGCAAAACATTATTCTTAATCAAGAGAAATTTGCAAGCACCGAGATCAAAGCTCAAATGTTTTTGCAAAGACTTAAAGAGTCAAGAGATGCTTTCTTAAATGATTTCTTGCAGCCAGAGATTAAACAAATTTGTAAAAACTTTGGATTACAACAAGTGCCTACAGCGAAATTCGAAACAATTGATCTTCAAGATTCTTCTCAAGTTCAAAGAGTTATCACTCGTATGATGGAATTAGGCATTCTGCCTCCTGCTGAAGGTATGAAGGTAATTGAAACTGGGGTATTTCCAAGTGCTGCTGATTTAGAAAAAGCTCAAGAAAAATTTGTAGAAGATAGACAAAAGGGATATTACAACCCAATAGTTGGAGGTATGCCTGTTCCTGTTGATTACGGTGAAGAAGTGGTAGCGCCAATTCCTCCAACACCTACGCCAGCCCAAGCTCCTACAAATAGAGCAAGAAGTACTTCAAATCCCGGTAGACCCGCAGGTTCAAAAACATTAGCTAAGACGACATATTCAGTTAGCGGTATTAAAGATATTGCTGATGCAACTAACCATCTTTTTAATTTTATGTCTTCTGAAGCTAAGCAAATTTTTAAGAAAAAACGTTTGAATAAAACTCAAAAACAAATGTTAGAAAGAGTTTGTGAATCTGTAGTTGTCGCTAAAGATATGGAAAATTGGGAGGCTACTGCTGCAGAATGTATTAAAAACCCCAATAAAATCATAGATTTAAAGCCTATGTCAGAAATTTTAAATATAAGTTCTGAACATGAGTTAGATGATTATGCTGCTGCTATTTTATATCACAGTAGAAAAAATTCTCTTGAGGCATAATTAAGTGTAAATTTTTTAAAAATGGCGGCTACATTTAAATATAAAACAGAGTATAATTTCGATATTTATGCTACAAATAATTTGGAGGACGAACTTCAAATTAGTAAGGCATCTTTGGATAACTTAAAACCATTGATCCCTAAGTCTATTGATTTAGATAGAAATATCGATTTGATTGGTGTCGCTTTCAATGCGGCTGTAGTTAATAAATTTAACAGAAATGGTGACGGAATTGATTCTGAGACCGCTGTTGATTTGATTGATTACTTTGTTAATAAACCAACTAATATTGAACACAAAAAGCAAAAAGTTGTTGGTCATATTGTTAATGCCGGTTTTACAGATTTGAATAATGATAAAATTATTGGTAATGCCGCCGCTTTAAAAACCAATGACCCTTATTTTATTTCTTTGGCTTCTGTTGTTTATAAAACCGTTAATAAAGAGTTTGCCGATGTACTCTTACAATCTAGCGATGAAGACAGTGATTACTATAAAAAGATTTCTGCTAGTTGGGAGTTGGGATTTAATGATTATGTTTTGGCCGTCGGCTCACAAGATTTAAAGACGCTGAAATTATCAAAAACCCCAAGCAAATTGAAGAGTTACAAGCTTTTCTAAAAACTTTTGGTGGAGGTGGAAAGCTCAAAGATGGTACCCCGATTTATAGGTTAGTTGTAGGAGAGGTTTTCCCATTGGGAATTGGATTTACAACTAATCCAGCTGCTGATGTAAGTGGTCTTATCGTTCAAAAGAATATTGATCTAACATTAAATGATAATAAAGATGCACATGCAGAAGCAGATAATATTTTAAAAATTTCACAAAGTGAAAATAAAACTGTAAAAAATAATAATACTATGGATATTACAGAGTTCAAAACCGAGTTCGAGAGGATTCTCGATACGAAGTTAGCGGACAATGCTGAATTCACTCAAGAGGCGGTGGCAAGCGTTGCGACTCATGTGATCGATAAGATCCGTGAGAAGGACGAACAGTTCAAGGCCGAAAGAGAAGCCATCGAAGCTGAAAAAGCTCAGGCTACACAGGATGCAGCAGAAGCCAAAGCTTCGATTGAAAATCTTCAGAAAGAATTGGAAGCGGCCAGCCAAAGAATTAATGAGCTGGAATCTTCCATCAGCGCTGCAGCCGCAGAAGAGTTATTCAATAGCAGAATGGAATCGATCGATGATCTTTATGAATTATCTGATCAGGATCGTACTGTCTTAGCTCAAGAAGTTAAGTCATTAGATTCTTCCGACGCTGCTTTTGAAGATTATCAGTCAAAATTGGCTTCTTTACTTCATCACAAGAGCAAAGCTTTTAAAGTGGAGCAAGAAAAACAATTTGAGGCTAAGGTTCAGGAAGAGCTTGAAAAACGTTTGGCAGGAATGCCCGCCACTGAAGCTTCTCAGGAAGCTGTGGCTAGCGTTGAGCAGGCTACTGAAGCCGAAGAGTCCGTGGAAGATGTCGTTGAAAATGTTGAAGTTCCTCATTCGAGTATCGCCAACAACAACGAAGCTTCTTCAGTTGAAGAGTCCTTAACTGATAAGTTCAAGAAGGCCTTCACCAGTGAAAACATTTCAATAACCTATTAAACTAAAATACTACTATGGCACTAAGATTATTACCATTCAGACAATATAGCGACAATGATGTCATCAACCTGTATGCAAATCAGGATGTTGACGAGTCGCCTTCAACTAACGGTAACGGTAGCGCAGGCGTATTGGTAAAGGTATTGAGCGGAAATATGAATAAGGACATTCATGATTTGATTGATAGTTCTTATTTGGGTAAAACTGACTATCCATTCTTGGGTGCAGATAAATATCCCACCGTTCCTTTACGATGCAAAGCTGCAACTACTGGTACCGCAGTTATCGGCGTCACACTTCGACAAACAGTGAAAAATGATGAGAACGGTGAAAAACTGATCTACAATCCTGTTAAGCGTGACGAGTTACAGGCTGTTCTTAGCGGACAGGCTGTTCCTGTTGCTTCTAAAGGTTTATTTACCTTTGATGAAGCTGCTTATGAAAAGGATGCAAACTTTGCACCCGGTAATTTAGCTGTCGTTTCTGCAAACGAAGGCAAGATGACCGGTGTGAGCCACGAAGATTTGGCTGGCAGCACTTATAGTGTTGTTGGAAGTATCCTTGGAACAGGTAACAGAACATCTCAGATGGGTAAATCTGATCAGTTCGCTGGTACGGGAACCGCGCAGTATGCGTTGGTTCAGTTAGACTGCTCTGCTTCTTGGACGGTTGCATAATTAAACAATTAGATTAACGAAAGGAAATTTAAGAAATGAAAATTACATTAAAGAGAACTGACGAGCAAGTCGAATTGGTAAAAGCAATGGGATCTCGCAATCGTGAGACCGCATATGCTGCTCAGGTAGCTTTAGCTGAGTTCATTGGTCCGGTTTTAGCCGAAGTGATCAATAACGCTCCTACTGTTAGTAACCTGTTTACCCCATTACAGTACAACGCTGATGATAACCCTTCTATCCCATTGGATTTATATTATGATATTTTTGATGAGGATTACATCAAGGTTTATTCTCAATCCGTAGCCGGTGGTCTTCCGACCAATTATGTTCAACCAACAGCTTCTGAATTGAAGTTCACCACTTACACCTTGGATAGTGCGGTTTCTTTCGATAGAAAGTATGCCTCTCGCTCTAGACTTGATGTCATTGGTAAGACCTTCACACGCGTTGCTCAGGAAGTACTCCTGAAGCAGGAAAGAACCTCTTCTAATTTGGTTATGACAGCTCTTGCTGGCGCAGCCACTGGAAATGAAGCTTTCTCTGCTAAAAACCGTCACGCATTCAGAACAGCTCAGGCGAATCGTTTCTTATTGGATGACTTGAATAAGTTATTCACCAAGATCAAAAGAATTAATGCTTCTTTTGTAGGTGGAACTCCTTCTGGTGCTCGCAGAGGTCTTACTGACCTTTTAGTGTCTCCTGAAGTTGTTGAGCAGATTCGTTCGCTCTCCTACAATCCTATTAACACTGTGGCTCCTGACGGTTCTGCTGTTGGTAGTGGTTCTCAGCCCATCTCATTAACTGATGATGTGCGTGGGAGCCTCTTCAGCCAAGCAGGCTTAAGCGAGTTTTACGGTGTGGCTATTATGGAAGTTCTTGAAATGGGTGTTGGCAAACGTTTCAACGATGTGTTTGATACGGTTGCTGGTAGCACCGACTTCTTGGATCATGGATCTACAACTGCTTCTAGCGCATTTAACGGTGCCTCTGAAGAAATCATTGTGGGTCTTGACCGTAGCCGTGACGCATTAATCAGAGCTATCGCTGTTGATTCTGACACCGGTTCCGAATTCAATTTAGTGGCTGATGATCAGTTCTCTTCTAGACAGCAGAGAATTGGTTACTACGGCGCTTTGGAAGAAGGACGCATGGTATTGGATGACAGAGCCTTAGTGGGCTTGATTATGTAATCATTATGGTTATTCTTAACTCCACCCCGAAAGGGGTGGAGTTTTTTTTTGAAAAAATATATTTAACATTTATTATTTACATATGGCTAGAAAAAAGAAAGCACCTACAAAGACAAATAATCTAGAAGATATTCAAAATTTTTCTAGTGGTAAACTTGATGACGATACTTTGAAAAAGGTCAAAGAATTAGAAGATGTATTGGGCATCAAGGCAGTTAATCCATTTGGCACAAATGATCCAAATATTTTTGAACAGAAGTTAAAAGACTCCAATTTAAGCGATCTTCAAAATTTAGCTATGAAAATTGGCATCTTTCCAGAAGGATCTAAAGATAGGTTAAAAGAAAAGTTGCGACGAGAGTTTA
>Ga0255766_10001308_pt1 | contig 22860 bp, 25 predicted proteins | sample 071ome_23_FD_179966 | JGI IMG/M metagenome (GOLD analysis project Ga0255766, IMG submission 179966) | Coastal salt marsh microbial communities from the Groves Creek Marsh, Skidaway Island, Georgia - 071403BT metaG (version 2) | ecosystem: Environmental > Aquatic > Marine > Intertidal zone >... | reverse complement strand
ATGACTATTTCTGAGCCATCATTTGTTAGCTTATAGATAGTATGCTTATGATCATCGAGAATCCAAACATGCTTATCAGCATCATAAGGATCCATACCGACAAAGTGTGGTCTTTGAAGTTGCTCGCCATTCGGCATGGTGCAATTTCCTTGCTCATCGGTCCATTCCTCGATCATGTTGCCATCCGCATCAAAGACTACAACACAGTAATCCCATCTTGCGTCGACACCAATCTCAAGGCCTCTTGCTAACCAAGCTGAAATTCCTTCTTCAGCTAGAGCTCCAGTCCCACCGTTAGCCGGAAGACTGGCTGCTGTTGCATCCCTCCAAGGAAGTCGTCCGATTGGAAATGATAAGCTCGGAGCAATATCTCTCAGATATTGAGTTCGAGGTCTTTCAATATTTGGCAACTGACCTCGCATCAATGCATAAACTCTATCCTCTGATTCGGCATAGATGCTTTGTCCAGCGCCCCATGTCCAATCCTCGTCACCAGGTTTATTATTGATCTCTCTGGGCCAGTCAGCATCAACTTCATACCCTCCTAAGATATCTTGTCCTCCGATTTGACCAGCAATAGCTGAAATACTAAATACAGCGTTTTCTGTTTCAGTTTGTGCAATCGTATTCTCATTGTTTGAGACAAAAAATACCGCTGCTGCAGCCACTAAGATAATTGCTATCCAAATTTGCTTACCCATAATTTACTCCCAAGCGCTAAATACTGGTCTGGCTAACATTAGGTCTGGATTTGCGCCTTCACGTGGTATGAATTTTTGAGCGCCGCCATTACCTACTTCAGCTACGTATAAGTTACCTTCTTGATCAACATTAATACCATGCACACCAAAAAAGCCAAAACCTCTTCCACCCATGCCACCGAATTGATAGAGGAACTCACCATCATTACTGTATTTCAGCATTTTCTGAGTATTTTGATCAAATGCCCATAAGGCTCTGTCTTCACCCATCCAAAATAAGTGAATATTTGATCTTCCAAGATCACCTACTGACCATTCACGAACATAATTTCCATCTTCGTCAAAAACTTGCACGCGATTATTGTTTCTATCATTTACAAAAATATGACCAGTGACATGATCAACGGCTAACCCATGCACATTGAACATATACCCAGGTCTATCTTCAGGGCGACCTTCTCGGACACCATTAATACCGGGTTGCCCCCAAGCGCTATGAGGGGTTCCATCCGCATTAAATCTGACAACACGGGTATTTAAATAGCCATCACTAACATAAAAACCACCATCAGGTCTAAATGCCATAAAAGTAGGTCTATAAAAATGCTCGAGATCATCTTCGGGATCAACTGACTGGACCCATACATTAGGCTCTCCAATCGTTTGTACTAATTCTGAACCATCATTACTAAACTTAAAGATGGCATGCCTATAGTCATCAACTATCCATACATGCTTCTCTGGATCATAGGGATTGATGTAAATCGCATGCGGCCTCCTTAGAAGATAATCCCACTGGGTCCATTCCTCAATAAGCTCCCCATCACGATTAAAAACAAGTATCGCATGCTCCCAGCGTACATCTACACCACAAATCCCTCTTGCGCTTGTCTCAGGACAATTTTCGTCGGTATCATGAACGCCAACAGGCAAAGAGGTATTCGTAGTATTTCTCCATGGCACAAAGTTACTTACTGGAAAGTTTGCTGGTATCCCGGTTGACTCCCTTAGGTCGACATTTCTCGGCCTTTCAAAGCTTGGGATTTCTCCCCTAACTAACACAAAAACTCGATCTGGACTCTCAGCAAAGACAGACTGTCCAGCACCCCAAGTCCAGCCTTCATGCCCTTCAATTTGCTCAGCAATGTCTATCGGCCAGCTTGGATCCACATCGTATGCGCCCCAATACTCCTGTCCACCAATCGTACCTGGAATTGCAGCATAGGATACTGCTCCCTGCTCTTGAATAACTTCAACCTCAATAATTTCTTGTGTTGCATTAGAACTAAAATATAAATAGGCTGCAACAACACCTATAACAAGTCCGATTCCTATTTGCTTCATAACATTTTCCCCCTATGTATGAATATTAACTTTATCCTAAATCATTAAGCCAGCCAATTATATAATCAGCAATCTCTTTACTATTTTCTTCTAGCATCATCATGTGTCCATTACCGCTCAAGCCTACTTCTTCCATCCTGATATATTCAGTTTGAACGCCTGCTTGGTTAAGCCAATCGGCCAGACAATGATCAAAGATTCGATGATAGCTTCCCTCGCCATTTAAAAACAGAACTGGTATGTGGGTTAAATTAGCGAGCTGTCTAGCAGGCTCCACTTGACGATAACAAGGGACAAGATTTTCACCTTGTGCCTGCTCCTCAAGCACGACATTCAGATCGGAAGGCTCAGTGATTGGAGGTTCATACTCAATAGGGTAATTGCTGATACCATATCTCAAGCCACCTCGATCTAATACCTGAACATTAGTTGTATCAACTCCACGAATGGGAGGTGCTGCAGGTTCTACGGTAACGATTGCTTGAACTAGATCAGGTCTTGCTTGTGCAACAGGCCATCCGAACGCACCACCTTGAGAGTGCGTCAATAATATAACGGGCGTACCAATCATATCCAGAAGGGCAATGTTCGCCGCTACCGCTGGACCGTCCTGACCCGCCATAAACTGTACCTGAGTTTTATTAAAGAAATCAAAGACAGGGTCGCCCATTCTGCCTGTACCAGGCCACTGGGTATGCAAAGGAGCCTGAGGAAAAATCTGTTTTTCCTCGGAAATAGCTGCTGAGGCAGTAAAAATCTCTTCCAATTGTGGTGCATTACGAATATTTAGGGATCCATCATGATCGGGTACATACTGAGACCTGCCCCTTCCTGGATAGTCCTCCATATAGACAACATATCCAGCATCGAGAAAATTATAAGCCCAACCAGGCCTACCATCAGGTGTTTGCAGCCAATCTACTGCAGTTTGACCCGCACCATGGAAAAAGACTACAGGATAAGGATGCCTAATTTCATTAGGAACCATGACCTCTACATACATCGCACCACCCATAGTGACTTGATCGCCCTCTCTCACATATTCGCCACCTGCATAGAAAAATCCCTGATATGCGACATTGCTCATGTCCATCATATCAATGCGATCTGTCACCTGTGCAAAATAGGTCAAAGGAAAAAAGAATAGAATTATTGATATTATTTTTCTCATAATTACTCCCATGCAGAATATACTGGCCTTGCCAATAAAGTTTCTTGTCTTGCGCCATCTCGTGGGGTAAATTTCTGCACCCTACCTCCACCAACTTCTGCGACATAAAAATTTCCCTCTTGGTCTACGCTCATTGCGTGGACACCAAAGAAGGCACCTGGAAAATCACCAAAGATACCCCATGAGTAAATTAATTCACCGTTAGGGTTATAGCCTAAAATTTTTGATGTGGCTCTATCAGCTGCCCAAAGCGTACCATCATCACCCATGTAGATAAGATGGATGTCAGTTGGGGCAGGTCCAAAACTCCATTCATCTTGATAATTGCCATCGAAATCAAAAATCTGCACTCGACGATTGCCCCTATCATTGACATAAATTAAACCTTCATCAAGGTTAGCTGCAATTCCGTGGACATTATTAAAATACCCAGGTCGAGTTTCACTGCCCCCTCTCTCCCCAGGTTGTCCCCATGTCATTACAAAATTTCCGTCCTTATCAAGTTTAACGACACGAGTATTAATATACCCATCGGCGACAAAAACATGATCTTCTGTAAACGTTAGAAAAGTAGGTCTGTAGAAATGTGACTCATCATTGCCGCGCTCATTAGGAACGCCTATGGTATTTAAGAGCTCGCTTCCATCATTAGAAAACACAAAAATTGCATGCCTATAATCATCGACAATCCATACTTTCTTATCTGGATCAAACGGGTCAATAGCCACAAAATGCGGTCTTCGGAATAAGTGATCCCATTGTGTCCACTCTTCAATAATTTCACCATCTCTGTTAGCGACAAGTAAAGTGTGCTCCCATCGATGATCCAGGCCATACGTTCCTCTGTCTTGATCCCCACCATCTAATGATCCAGGCAAACTTGATCTGGGTCCCACTGATGCATTTCTCCAGGGGACTTGTGCCACTGGGTATGAAACGCCTGGTCCATTTCCTTCGTATACGACAAACGTGCCAGGTCTAGCGATACTTGGAAGCTCACCTCTAAAGAGCATAAATACTCGGTCAGGGCTTTCAGCAAAGACGCTTTGACCTGCACCGTACGTCCACGCATCATGACCTGGAAGATCAGCAATATCCTGAGGCCAGCCACCAACAATATCATAGGGCCCAAACATTTCCTGACCACCCCTCACGCCAGGGACCGCTGCAAAACCATCATTTAAATCCCTACGCTGCGCAAAGGATGAAGCAGAAAAAATAATCGTTAAAAACGAAAAAATTAAAATTTTGGATAGCTTTAAATTCCTCATAAATCCTCTTAAGCTAAGTTTTCTTGAATCCACTCATGAATGAATTCAATAATATCGTTACTATTAAGCTCAAGCATCATCATATGACCATTCCCACTGATGCCAACATCCTCAAGCCTAATAAAATCAGTCTCAACACCAGCTTGATTTAGCCACTTTGGTATGCACGCATCGAATACTCTGTGATAAGTACCATCTGCTGAAATTGCCAAAACTCTCATATCTAACATATTCACTAGCTGTCTTGCAGGCTCTTCTTGTAAATAGCACGGAACCTCACCAGGCTGGTCCGCTTCTGCTTCAAGATAGGTAATAAGCTCTGATGGATCTGTAACAGGAGGATCATAAGTTAATGGATAATTAACTGGACCCCAGGCATTTGCCGGCCTGCCTGAATAGGCGACTTCAGCAGTATTTACGTTACCAATCTGAGGGCCGCCTGGCTCAACAGTTACTATCCCTCTAACTAGGTCAGGTCTTCCATCTGCAACTCCCCAACCAACGCCACCACCCTGCGAGTGAGTTAGGAGTATTACAGGCTGTCCGATCGTATCGAGGAGCTCCATAGCTGCATATCTTGCTAAAGTTGTACTCTCACCTGCAAACTGGACTTGAGTTTTAATAAAGTTATCAAAAATAGGGTCGCCTCTTTTGCCTGTACCTGGCCATTGAGTGTGATTCTGATCCAAAGGAAAATTCCCTTTTTCTCCTACATTTGTCCAAATGGTTTCAAGTTGCTCAACGGTTCTGATTCCAAGATCACCATGAACACCACCGGGAATGTATGCAGATCTTCCTCTTGCTGGATAATCAACCATATAGAGTGTATATCCCTGCTCAACAAGATAATAAGCCCAGCCAGGTCTTCCATCAGGTGTCTGCTTCCAATCTACACCAGTCTGTCCATTCCCATGAAATAGGACAATTGGATACTGCTGCATTGGGTTTGCAGGCTCCCATATTTCAACATACATCTGACCACCCATAACAGGAGGGTCGCCTACATAATCGCCGCCCGCAAAATAAAAACTTTTGCGTGCGATATTTGATACATCAAAAATAGGAATATTTTCTCCGGGCATGGCTGGAGAGATAATTACATCTTCAAACGTTTCCATAGTATTTTCACTACACCCCATCAAAACCAGGAATGATGCAATTAAAAGGTATTTTAATCTTAAACTCATATGTTCACCTTTTGTGTTTAATCGTATTCTAAAATTTGATCTTCCCACTCCAAGAAGCTAGCGTTATCCATACACTTAAACTCCTCTATAGTCCAATCAGTTCTACTATAAGCAGTTGATGATATCCATGGCTCATTTAAGGCAACCGGATCATTAATTTCAATATCTATCCATAGGGAGTTATCATCTCTTAGTTCAAATCTCTCAATAACAGTCATCTGATCACTATGGGGTACCCCTTCGCGATCAATCCAAGTTGAGTCATTCATGTTTGCTGTTTCAACGACAAGCACGTTATCTTCCCAATATCCGATTGAGTCTCCCATCCAGGTTAGACCAATATCATCTCTATGCTCTCTGCCGTCGGTATAAATGTTTCTAATGATTCCATCGTATTCATAAATCATGAGAATCCTTCCAGGTAATTGAATAATTTCAAACGGAAAAGGATGCAAATAGATTCTTGGGGTCCCCGGGGGAAAGCATTCGTAGACTGGATCATTTGTGTGCGCAACAGAGACTGATCTTGCTCCGAATGTTGGATGATTATCTTCAAATTGCACTCTGGCCCATTCTGTCATATTCGGTATCTCTCGGGTCCAAGAGGAATTATGTGCCACAGCTCCTGCTGAACTATCTCTGTACCATACACCTGTTAATTCATCACCATGAGGAGATACAACAATCGATTCAGAAGCTTCTCCCATTTCATAAGGAGCTCTTAAATAATTTTCGTTATCGTCCCCACTCGAGTTATTGTTAGCACCGCAACCAAATAAAAAAATTGAGAAAATAAATAAAATTTTCCTCATTAGTAATCTCCTGTTGGCGAATTATCTGGACCAATAAGGACTGTGCCATCCTCTTTTGCAACCCTTAATAACCGTAAGAAGGGTGAGCCATTACTAGCTGGATTCCCAGTTAAGGTTATTGTTTCGCCCGGCTCGAGAATGGTATTGGTCCATTGAGGTCTGTTTTCCTGTACCTGTCTTGCCAATCTATTTCTACTGGTAAGCTCTCCTGACCATTCCAATGACTGATCTTCGGCCTCGATAAAAATTAAAACATGTGGGTTCCTAAATTGAAAATCTGTTACCGTACCAGTGACATCAACAACAGTAGTTGTATCAAAAACCCCACCAGCGCCGTGATGAGCGTTTAAAGTGAAAAAACCAAACAAAGCTAATACGAAAGCTACTCGTTTCATAAATTACCCCCTTAGAGTTGTTATATATAAGTGATGCCTGCAAAGACAATGAAGTTTCAGCTTATATAATATTTATACTTGATCTTAACGATTAGTCTTTATTTCATCAAGGTTTTCTTGCATATCTTAAGAAAAAAAGATAACCCCCAAGAACCGACAAAATGATAAGAAAAACTGCAAATAAGTCCTGAATTAGGACACCAAATTTAGCTAATATTCTTCCTGAATGAAGATCACTAATAAAGTTAAAACGACTAATACTGGAGCCTGCTTGAGCACTATAAATATCTTGTCTGGCTTCAGTAGAGTCAGTGGCAAAGCGAATTTCATCTTGATTCACACCCACCAATACCTGACCATCAAGATCATAAACTATTTGATCGGAGACCAATAAGGCATCATCTAAGGCCCCAATGGCATCGATCCTATCAATACCAATAAAACTTACTGGCAATCTTTCAATTAAATTAAATTCATAATCTAAAATGAAAATAATCTCATTTGATGCAAAAACATATAACTCTTGTTCACATAAATTTATAAACCCAACAGGCTCGGTTAAATTTAAATTAAGCTCATTATTATTTAAAAATAACTTATCAGACAAAACGTCTAGGTAGCTTTCTTCAAACTCGAATGATCTAAAGGTAGGGATTTCATTTTGATACAAAAGTCTAACGAGTGGACCGCTATAGTTCTTTTCATAGAGCCCCAAATCAGTCGCATGGTTAAGTAAAATGCCGGTTATTGCAAAATTTAAAATGAATATGAGGCTGACAACACCTATCCATCTATGAAAAATGTAGGCAGTTTTTTTTATTTTAAAAATAAATTTTTGGGTCATGTATTAGGAAGCGTAACCTTCCTATCGAGGATAAGCGCAGTTTTTGCCATCCTGTTTACTGCCTCAACAGATAAGGTAGCACCAGTAATTCCATGAATCGGATTCACTGCATTTGATATTAATCTATCAGCATCAATGCCTCGATACTGGTCAGTAAAAAATGGGTATCTAATTTCCCAGCCCCGAGGTTCTTTAAATTCTAATACTCGCACTTCTTGAATAGATCCGTTATACACCACGATACCGACAGTAATTAATTCCTCTTTTCCAACTTCTTGTAAGACCCAAGCAGTTTTATCTTCTGATTCCCAATATCTCACTCGCAATTGATTAAAATCTTTTCCAGTAATCTCCTTGAGTGTATCTCTGGTCTCCTGGTCCACCCATAATGACGAAAACTGCGGTTGTTGAATAAATACCAAGTCCAAAAATTCTTGCACTTCCATGTATCTTCCCTGTGAGATTAGATTCCCAGAAAATAGGAAAAAGACAGCTATGATTAAAATTTTCTTTATCTGAAACACTTTCAAAGTTTTTTTAGATTCATTCTTAATAAGTAAATGATAATCATTCTTATTATAAATGCAAGTAATTCTCATTTAAATTTCACTTTTTTTATGCAACGGTATGGATATTTGCTACATTTATAAAATATGAGATTTATTTACTTAGCAATTTATACCCTTACTCTAAGTGCGTGTACTGGCGGATCAGAACTAAGCGAAGATCAAATGATTAGAGATCGAAATGACACTTTTAGGGATGATGTAGATAGATTTCAAGATTTTGGGCGTGACCGATCAACGCCAAATAACTGGTAAATTCTAAATACTGATAATCGCGTCTCTCTCAGGCCCTGTGGAAACCATCTTTACAGGAACGCCAAGGAATTTTTCAATGAAATTAATGTAGGCTATAGCGTTATCAGGTAATTTTTTAGAATCAGTTTGACCATAAGTGCTCTCATTCCATCCTTCAAGTGTTTCATAAATGGGCTTACACTCTAATAGCTCAGAAGCATGGCTTGGAGGGAAAGTTATTGGCTTTCCATCTAATTCATAACTGACGCATACCTTGATGGGGCCGATATTATCAAGGACATCTATTTTTGTTAAACAAATCTCTGTAATTCCGCTTGCAATAATTGCTGCCTTAAGGCTGACTAGATCCAGCCAACCACATCTTCTTGGCCTTCCAGTTGTAGCCCCGACTTCAGCACCTTTTATGGCTAGCGCTTTTCCAACTTCATCATTGAGCTCTGTCGGGAATGGGCCACTACCTACTCTTGTTGTATATCCTTTTACAACACCAATTACATCTTTGATGTAGCTTGAGTTTAATCCTGTGCTTGATAATAAACCTGCAATCGTCGTGTTTGAGGAAGTTACGAAAGGATAAGTGCCTAAATCAATATCTAGCATAGTTCCTTGAGCACCTTCAAATAATATTGAATCATCTTTATTTATGGATTCCATCAAGAATGATTGGGTGTCTATAGATAAATTTGCAAGTCTCTCTCTATGGCCAAGGATCTCCTCGAGCTCTTTTTCAATAGAACAGGCATCTTCTTGGTAAAAATCGGTTAACTGGAAATTATGAAACTCCATAACTTCTTGAAGTTTTTCCATCAAGGTTGTTTTATCAAAGATATCTGAAATTTTTATTGCTCTTCTGGCAATTTTATCCTCATAGCAAGGACCAATTCCTCTGCCTGTCGTACCAATGGCTTTAGAGCCTTTATGTCTCTCTCGGGCTATATCTAAAGCTCTGTGAGTTGATAAAATAATGGGGCAATTTTTTGAGATAAACAGTCTTTTTTCGGCATTTGGTTTTTTTTCTAAAACTTGATCAAGCTCCTTAAATAATTCTGGAAGTGATACAACGACACCACTACTAATTAGACATTTCGTATTTTCACGAAGAATGCCAGATGGAATTAGATGTAATACTGTTTTATCACCATTAATTATTAGAGTATGCCCGGCATTATGCCCCCCCTGAAACCTTACTACAAGATCAGCATTTTCAGCTAAGTAATCAACGATAGCACCCTTGCCCTCATCACCCCATTGCAATCCAAAAACTGCTTTACTATTGATATTCAATGCCTAATCCAGGTTAGAAGTAATAATCCAAGAATAATTGAGATAAGTGCAATTACTCTAATTTGGGCATCAGACATACCATTGACTTGTGCAATAAGATTTTTCCAGCGATTTGGAAAAATGAAGGGCATAAGTCCTTCAAAAATTAACAAGAGTGACAACCCAGTAAATAGATCTGACCAAGCCAAAAAAACACTCCAAATAATTTAAAATTATTGACTTAAATAATCTGTAAAAAAGTCAAAGAAATCACTTTCAGGAGAGATGACAAGAATGTCATCTTGCCTTCCTAATGCATCACGATAAGCTTCCATGGAGCGATAAAAGGCATAAAATTCTGGGTCCTGAGAATATGCATCTGCATAAATTTGAACCGCTCTTCCGTCTCCCTCACCTCTGATCATCTGAGCATCTCTGTTTGCCTCTGCAATTATTACAGTTCTTTGCCTATCAGCATCAGAGCGAATACGTTCGCTTTCCTCCATGCCCTCAGCTCTAAGTTGGCTTGCAACTCGATTTCTCTCTTGTCTCATACGTGCATAAACAGATTCGCGAACTTCCTCTGCAAGTTCAATTCTTTTAACACGGACATCAACTACTTCTATGCCTAAGTCAGCAGCAGCAACTCTTACCTGCATAATCATATCTTGCATCAGTTCTGATCTTTCAGCTGAGACGACTTCCTGAACAGTTCTTGTTCCAAATTCTGCTTTAATCCCCTCTACGATAATGGCTGACAATCTTTGCTCTGCAAAGGTTTCGTCGCCCCTCACAGAACGGTAAAATTCACCTGGATCAGTAATTTTCCACGTAATGAAGTAATCAACTATTAAATTTTTCAGTTCTCCAGTTAAGAATAATCCACCACCTTCTTCATAATTCATAATTCTGTCTTCAAATTTAACAATATTATTTATAAATGGTAGCTTCATGTGCAATCCGGGTTCGTAGTCGGATCTGATGATTTCGCCAAATTGAAACTTAAGCGCAAACTCTCTCTCGTCAACCACAAAAAAGATATTCGTTAATACGATTACGATGATAAGCAGAAAAGTACCAATTTTATTAATGATATTCATACTATCTCAGCGGTCTTGATCTTAAGTCTTGCATTTGTTCGCTTGCTTGTTGAAGTTGTGATAGGGGCTCCTCAATAGAGCTTGTCATGGATTGATCGGTTATGTTCATATTGCCTCTTAATAACCTGTCAATAGGTAAATAAAGTAAATTTCCGCTACTCTCTGAATCAATAAAAATTTTGGTAGAACCCGAGAGAACTGCTTGTACTGTCTCAATATACATTCTTCTCCTGGTCACCTCTGGAGCCAGTCGATAGGATTCAAGCACTTGCAGAAATCGACTTACCTCACCTTCAGCATTATTGATGACTTGTTCGCGATAACCCTCCGCATCTTGAAGCATTCTTGCGGCTGTTCCTCTTGCGTTTGGTAAAATATTATTTGAGTATGCCTGAGCCTCAAAAGCCATCCTTTCTCTATCTTCTCTTGCCCTAATTGCATCCTGAACGGCTCCTTCAACATCTGCGGGAAAATTAGCTTCTTGCAAATTAACCTCAAAAACAAAGATACCAGTTCCATACTCATCAAGGGTCTCCTGAATTATCCCTTGAGACTGTGTGGCAATATCTGCTCTGCCTTCAGTAAGAATATACTCAAGATCATTTTTACCAATAACTTCTCTAATGGCACTTCCTGTTACGTCCTCAAGTGTTTCTTCGGGAGATCTCAGGTTGAATAAAAAAGCCTCTGGATCTGTACGTCTAAATTGAACAGCAAGATCAATTCTGATTATGTTTTCATCACGCGTAAGCATCGTACCTTGATAGATATACCTCTCAGTGACATTAGTATTAATAAGCTCTACTTGATCAACAGGGTAAGGAATTTTCCATCTTAGACCAGGCTGTGTAACAGAATGGAACTGGCCAAATCTAAGAACAATTCCCCTTTCTGCATCATTAACGGTATAAAAGCCTGTCATCAGCCATGCAGCAATCACAATGACTGTGACAAGAGAAAATATTTTATTATAAAAGCCTTTAAAGTTAGATTTTCCAGATCCACCTCCTTTGCCACCGACAAATGAGGATAACTTCTTTTTAAGCTCTCTCATCGCCTCATCTAAGTCAGGGGGTTCGGAACCTCCTTTCCATGGATCGTTGTTATTGTCCCAGCTCATATTTGAATTTTATCATGGTTAGAATTTAAAAATAATGGATATCGTTAATATTTGGGTTAAGCGAGGTGTTTTTCAAGGTTATTAGATATTATTTTTTCATCGTTGATTTTTTTTCTGATTAATCCAATTAAATTTTGTAATCCGGTTCCAATTTCAGCCGAGATAAAGACTTTATCTTTAGAGCCAAAATCTGCCGCATCAAGCAGCACCTCGTCATCACAAATATCCATTTTATTAAAAATACAAATCTGCGGAATTTGATGGGCTTCAATATCTTTGAGAACTTTATTCACATATTTCATTTTTTCTTCCCAAAATTTGTCCGATAAGTCTATTACGTGCAAAAGTACAGAGGCATGAATCGCCTCATTCAGAGTGGTCTTGAATGAGGCAATTAGGTCAATCGGCAAATCACTTACAAATCCAACAGTATCTGAAATTAAAATCTTTTCATCTTTTGCTAAGTTCAAACTTCTTACTTTTGAATCAAGCGTTGCAAAGAGCAAATCTTCTGCAAATGCATTTTCATTACAAAGCTTATTAAAGAGTGTAGTTTTACCGGCGTTGGTATATCCAACAATGGATACGGTATCTAGAAGATTCTTGCCTCGCCTTAAAAGCTCTCGATCTCTTCTAATTACAATTTTGCTTAACTTTTCATTTAATTTTTTTATTCTTTTACCGATTAAGCGCCTATCCGTTTCTAGCTGAGTTTCCCCAGGACCTCTCAAACCAATACCCCCTTTTTGTCTTTCTAAGTGGGTCCAACCTCGAACCAGACGGGTGCTCAAATGTTTTAGTTGTGCAAGCTCAACTTGAATCTTTCCCTCATAGGTTTGGGCACGCTGAGCAAATATATCCAATATTAATCTTGTCCTATCGATGACTGGACAATTCACTTCATTTTGGATGTTTCTCTCTTGGGTCGGTGCTAAATGGTTTGCGAATATTATTGCATCTGGCTTTATGTCACTTACTAAAACTTTTAGCTCTGCAATTTTTCCGGCGCCAATATAAAACTTAGGATTTATTTTTCTTACCGTTGTTTTAAATAGAACTGAATGTGTAATACCACTTGCTTCGGCTAATGATAAAAATTCTCCCTCAGCAGATTGATCGGCTTTAGTAGTTGGGGCATAAACCAATACCACATTGTATTTTTTATTATGATTAATCAAGATTTATGTTTAATCATCTATGCCATGGCTACTTAATATGATCTCTCTCGCAGGCACAATGGTGGAGATTGCATGCTTATATATCATTTGAGAAGTGTTATTTTTCAATATTAATGCATAGGAATCAAAATTTTCTAAGGTTCCTTGGAGCTTTATGCCATTAATAAGATAGATTGAGACAGGTATTTTTTCCTTTCTTGCTATATTGAGAAAATTATCCTGTAAGGAGTTTGATTTAGTCATTTAAAAGAATATTAACACACCGTCTAATTGATTACAGAGTACTTTAAAAGCTTTTCATTAAGATACTGAATCGCTACTTCATTATTCGAAATTCTGGTATTAATAAACTTCATCTTTCGCAACCAAGTCATTTGCCTTTTTGCGAGTTGATTGGTGCTGTTAATAGTCTTTTCAATTGCATCATTCATACTAATTTCATCATTTAAATATTGAAAAAATTGTTTGTAGCCAATAAGTTTCATAGATGCATCAGTTAGAGAGAGGTCGTATTTATTGATTGCATACTCAAGCTCATCGACAATACCTTTCTTGACCATAGCATGCACCCGCATCGAGATTTTTCTATGATGCTCCTCTTTATTAACTCTTTCAATTGCAATAATTTCAAAATTATTTCTATTTTCTGACGCTTGTTCATGATGAAAAGAACTTAAGTTTTTTTCACTAATAAGAAAAACCTCTAATGAACGTTCAATACGTTGATGATCATTGATAGAAATTTTCGAAGCATGCAATGGGTCAATAAAGCACAAGAACTCATACATGAACTGCCAAGAGTATTTTTCCGCAAGTTGATGAATTAAATTTCTTACTTTTTGATTTCTTTCGGGCAAATTTGCCAAGCCAACAATTAGAGCATTTAGATACATTAATGTTCCACCAACGATGAGCGGTATTTTATTCCTTCTTTGTATCTCTTGAATCTTTTTCTTACACTCAAGAATAAAATGTCCTGCGGAGAAATATTCTTTTGGACTAATAATACTGATCAAGTGATGCGGGACCTTTTTTAATAAAGATTCCTCAGGTGTATCGGTTCCAATATTAAGGTCCCTAAATACCATTGCTGAGTCCATACTAATAATTTCAATTGGAAATTTCTCAGAGAGCTCCAACGCAATATCAGTCTTTCCAGTACCTGTAACACCCGTAAGGCAAAGTATATTTTGCATAAATTATCCTGGAGGAATTGTTATTATTTGTCCCTCATATATGTTGTCATCGGATAAGTTATTAGCTTGCCTTAATCTGTTAATGCTTACTTGATACCTTAATGCAATTCCAGACAGTGTCTCGCCCCAGGATATAGTATGTCTTCTCGGTTCTCTGGGAAGCTCCGGAGGGTTCCAGGCAATTAATGAATCTGGAGGAGCATTCTCGATTAAATAGCTCAATATGCCATTTCTTATGCCTCTGGCAATATCTCGCTGACCTTGAGAATTAGAGAGCATGCTCTCCTCTCTTGGATTGGTTATGTATCCCATCTCAATTAATATACTGGTCACGTCAGGTGATCGAAGCACTACAAATGCTGCATTCTGGACATCACTTTTTCTCACACGGGTATAAGTTGCAAGCTGATCAATTAAGTGCTCACCTAATACTTTTGCAGAAGCGATTGAGATCTCTTGGTAAAAACTGATGAGCTCATCAGTTAAGTCGGGAAAAGGAAATTCTCTTAGGTCTGTATCGCCAAGAATCGTAGATTGGTTCTCCCTGTTAACAAGCAATCTATCTGCTTCGCTCCCCGCCCCCCTCTCAGATAAAGAGTAAATAGTAGCGCCGCTTACTCTTGGATCCCTAAACGCATCGGCATGTAACGAAACTAATATATCTGCATCTGCCTCCCTAGCAATTATATTTCTATCCCACAAATCAACATATCGATCCGATGTTCTTGTTAATACAGCTGTAATGCCATCGTATTGCTCAAGCTCTTCTTTAAGAATCCTAGCTATAGCTAAAGTTACATTTTTTTCCCGTACTCCAGTGGGCCCTGTTGCGCCTGGGTCATTACCCCCATGACCAGGATCAATTGCAATTATGATATTTCTTGCGTCGTTTACATTTGTAAGCGAGCTGAAGATATCCAATATCACTCGATTTGGCTGTATCGATGTCTCATTTAACTCAAATGAAGACCACTCAACAAGACCCCTAGTATTTAGGACAACTCTAAAATCTCTTTGGTTTCTTGATGAATATCTAATATCTCCAATGAGTGGATTATTTTTTAAGGCATTTATCTCACCGGCTAACTGTGTATCAAAAAAATCAATAACAATTCTATTAGGACTCTCTAATGAAAATACGTTGTATTCAGTAGATTCGTTAAAATCAAAAACAAGTCTTATTTGATTATTTTCAACTGAATGCCTTACGGCAATAAGCTCTCCAGCATTCAAGATATTCTGGAATAAAATAGATACCCATAAAATAATGTATAAGCTTGATCTATATTTCATAAAATAAATTATATAGCTACGCATTATCTATACCAATGATTTCAGATTTTGACTTGATCTCTAAATCCCTTAAATTCTCTTCACTTCCGGGCCGAAAGGTTAGAAGCAAATCTGCATTTTCTAAAAGATTCAATTCTAAATCGATCCACTCGACAAGGATTAAATTTTTATGATCCTGAATAAGATCATAAATTCCAAGTTCTAGGCATAGATTAAAAGCATCTCTTGAGGGCTTGATTGATGATCCTAATCGATAAATGTCAGCATGATATACAGTGCGATTCTTGATCAGACTTTCATAGGGCTCAATGAGCGTGTAAGTCGGAGAGGGAACAGAGATATCTAAATCAAAATTTCTAAAGAATTCTCTTATCCAATGCGTTTTTCCAGAACCTAAATCACCAACTAATCCAATCAATATAATTTTGTCTAACTTTTCCCACTTTGAAAAAAAGCTAGCAACTCTGCTCATGCCTTCGATATTTAATGATCTTAAATTGTACTTATACATTTATCACTTTTGGAATGTATTCGATAATATCTGAAGCCATCATACCAAGTTTGCCATTATCATTAGCATAATAGTCTGCAGCTTTGGAATGAATGTAGGTACCAGCAATTGCAGCCTCCTTACAACTTGCCCCTCGAGCCAATAGTGATAAGATAATTCCGGCAAGCACATCACCTGTTCCAGCGGTAGCCATACCCTTGTGACCATCGACACAAATATAAATATCATCTGTTGCAATTAATGTTCCAGCCCCCTTAAGAATCGTTACAGAATTATATTTTTCCTGAATAGCCATTACGCTCTCAGTGGTATCATTTTTAATTGCTTCGCTACTTAAGTTAATTAATCTTGATGCCTCGCCATGATGTGGCGTTAAAATTGCATTATTTAAATAACTAAAATCCCATTTTGCTAAAAGAGATAGTGCGCCGGCATCAATAACTTTCTTTGTCTTTGACTCAACCAACAATCTAAAAGCTTCTTCGCTAACAGCATCCTCATACAGTCCAGGGCCTATCAATATTGAATCAAATTCATCTTTTTTAATCTTTTCTATTAGTAAATCATTTGAATATGACAAAGTTAATGATTCGTCTAAAAAGGTTTCACCATGTGAAAATTGATTATTGTCCGATGCAATATATACCAATCCACATCCTGATCTATAGGCAGCTTTTGCTGCTAAAAAAGCAGCGCCTTTCATTCCAGCAAACCCACCAATAATTAATACCTTGCCCCTCTTATACTTATGGTCAGTTTCTTTTGATTTAGAAATGAAATCTAAATCATATTGGGTAATTTTTAATGCTTTCGGTTTGATTTTTTTTTCAGCGATGAGTGCGGCTGTGTCATCAAATATTGAGATCAGATCAATTTTACCGGTAAATTCTCTTGCATAACCAATAAAGAGACCTACCTTGTTGCAGATTACAGCTAATGTCAGATCAGCCTTAAATGGCCTTCCAAAGATTCTTCCTGAAGTAGCGCATAAACCAGATGGTATATCTATTGAAACTCTAAATGCGTTACTATTATTAGCGGCGTCAATGAGCGACTGACTGCATTGATCTAATAATCTGTTTAAGCCAGTTCCATAAAGTGCATCAACGATGACAGTTGCACTATTTGGTATCTCATTAACAAATATTTTATCGATTACATCAAGGTCCTGTAGGGCCTTTAATGCATCACCATGATAGCTCTCCTTTGGCTGGGTTTTGATAACATTAACTTTATAGTCGTTTTCAAAAAGAAACCTCGCCAAGCAAAAGCCATCTCCTCCGTTATTTCCTGGGCCACACAAAATAATAAATAAATTTTTTTTATCATGAAATTGATGAGTGATTTTGTTAAAAATATGCTGAGAGGCTAGTGTCATGAGCTGAAAACTTGTAATCTCATTTTTTTTAACCAATAAATGATCTATCTCATTTGATATTTTTGATTCGTATAAAAATTTTTCCATTTTCTTGTTTTACAGTATCGTTACTTTATGCAATTGAAAGAAAAAATTAGAACCCATGCAATCTCTTTAGGTTTTAATGGTATTGGATTTACGCCCGTAAAAATAGATGTTGAAAAGAAATATGTCACAGAGTGGCTCGATAAAGGATTTCATGGGTCCATGCAATATATGGAAAAAAATTATGAAAAACTTTTAGATCCAAAAAAAATTGCGCCTTGGGCAAAAACTATTATCTCGCTTCGCCTTAACTATTTTAATTTTAATGATGATCCTCTAAAAAATTTAAATAATGATGAAATGGCGTATATTGCAAGATACGCGTTAGGTAGAGATTATCATAGGGTGTTTAAGAGCAAATTAAAAAAACTCTCGAACTATATCCTTACATTGTCTAAAAATCCTGCACTTAAAACTGCGGTTGACTCTACCCCAATTCTTGAAAAAACTTTTGCTGAAAAAGCTGGATTAGGATGGATTGGAAAAAATACCAATCTCATTAATAAACATGCAGGCTCATTTTTTTTGATTGGTGAAATTATCTCAAATATAGAGATTGAGCAAGACAAAAAAGCAACAAATCATTGCGGGTCATGCATGAAGTGCATCGATATCTGCCCTACCAATGCCTTTGATGGACCCTACTCTTTAGATGCAAGGAAATGTATTTCCTATTTAACGATTGAAAACAAAGGTGAAATCCCAAAGCAATATAGATCAATGCTTGGCAATCGAGTATTTGGATGTGATGACTGTCAGATTTTCTGTCCATGGAATAAATTTGCAGAATTTAATAAAGAAGATGATTTTAAGCCAAGACATAATTTAGACGGCTCCAAAATGACTGAGCTTTTCCTATGGGATTACGAGACTTGGTCAAGAAACACAGAGGGAAGTGCAATTCGAAGAGCTGGCTATGTAGGATGGTTACGTAATTTAGCTATAGGAATTGGAAATTCAAAAAAAAATAAACAATTAAAATTATCTATACTTGATAGACAAAAAGGGCATTCAGAACTATTAGATGAGCATATTCATTGGAGCCAAGCTCAATTAAGCGAAACTAAAGAGTAAATTCAATATTATCAATTAATCGAACATTGTTTAGCTTTGCTGCTACTAAGAGGATATATTCTTGGTTTGCTTTTAATGAGTCACAAGAGCCCAAGCTTAAACTATCTCGAATCTCCAAATATTCAACCTTAAAACCTTTGCTCTCAATTTTCTTACACTGCTCACTTAAATAATTTATTAATTCTTTTTCATCACAGCAAGCATTACCTATAAAAAATTCTTTTAACAAGCTCAGTGATTTGAATAATTGAGAAGCAACAACTAACTCGCTTTGATCTAAGTATTTATTTCTACTTGAGATTGCAAGTCCATTCGAGTCTCTCACTATTTCTCCAAAGTACACTGCGGTAGGTATCTGAAGATCCTTAATCATAAATTCTAAAAGCTTGCATTGTTGATAATCTTTTTTACCCAAAAAAATACCATTAGGCCTGACTTGATTTATAAGCCTAAGGACCACTCCAAGCACACCCTCAAAGTGAAGCGGCCTAGACTTACCACACAAAAACTTTGATAAATGCTCAAGAGAAATCTCAGTCTTATGTTGAGTACCGTAGGGGTATAAATCTAGCTCTTGTGGCAAATAAACAATATCAACGTTTGCATCACCGAGAAACCTTAAGTCCTTATTCTCAGATCTAGGATAATTCGCAAAGTCCTCGTTAGGACCAAATTGTGTAGGATTAACAAAAATACTTACACACGTGAGGTCAAATCTTTTTTTAGCTAAATCGACAAGTGATAAATGACCATCATGAATGGATCCCATAGTGGGAACAAAACCAACCGTTTTTTTATTTTCTTTAAAATAAGTATTTAATGACTCAACAGAGCGAATAATTTCCATGATTTTTTAGGAAAAACAATGTTCTTTTGCAGGATACTTTCCAGACCTTACCTCTTCAACATAAAGGGCCAATGCTTCCATAATATTATGAGTCTCCTTTTCGGCCATGTAATCCTTGACAAATCTCGGGGTAGGACCCTGCGTAATACCTAATAGGTCGTAAATAACTAAAATTTGACCGTCCACATGTGGCCCTGCACCGATCCCAATCACAGGGACATTGACAGACTCAGTAATGACTTTTCCTAATTCTGACGGAATGCACTCAAGAAGAATAATATCAGCTCCCGCTGACTCGAGTGCTTTTGCATCATCAATCATTCGATTAGCTTGAGATTGATCTCTGCCTTGAACTTTAAATCCCCCGATTTTGTGAACAGATTGTGGTTTCAGGCCTATGTGTGCACATACCGGAATATCATGATTTGATAAATGCTCCACAATACCGTATTGCCCTGAGCCACCCTCAAGTTTTACCATCATGGCCCCTCCTTCCTGCATAAGTCTTACGGAATTTTCTAGTGCCTGATCGGCAGATGAGTAACTCATAAATGGAAGATCAGAGACCAAGTAAGATCTTGAGAGACCTCTGGAAACTAACTTGGTGTGGTAACAAATATCATCCACAGTTACCGGTACTGTTGTGTCATAGCCCTGCACAACCATTCCAACAGAATCTCCCACCAATACAAGATCGACGCCGCACATATCTACCAATTGTGCAAAACTTGCATCATATGCAGTGATGCAAACAATAGGTTGATATGAATTTTTCATTTCACGCAACGTAGAGACATTTACAGGAGGTGAGCTCATATCACGGTACTGGAGATGTTTATACATAATTAAGCTATGCTCTCAATAGTAGGATTAAAGAAATGCCTCCCATATTCTACTTGATCAATTTCCTGTAACAATGCCTCAAAGTGTTTTTCTCGAGAAATAGGATCGATTGATGCAGCATTAACAATCAGTAGGGGCGAGTCATTATAGTTATAAAAGAAATTTGCATACAACTTGCATAAGCGATCTAAATAATCCAAGGAAATTTTTTGTTCGAAATTAATACCTCTATTTGCAATTCTTGCTAAAAGCACATTGGGTGGCGCTTGCAAGTAAATCATTAGATCTGGCTTGGGGGGGTTCACTGCTAGGGAGTGTGACACCTTATCATATAAAGCTAACTCATCTGCCGTTAAGGTATGCTCAGCAAAGATTCTATCTTTTTGAAACATAAAGTCTGAAATCTTAAATTTACTAAACATGTCTGGCTCGATGATCGACTCAACTTGTTGGGCTCTTTGAAATAAAAAGAAAAGCTGTGCCGGCAAGGCTGAGTTTTTTTTATTCTCATAAAAGTTCTTAAGAAAAGGGTTTACCTCTGGCATTTCTTTAATTACCTCTCCGTCTCTTGCATCTGCAATCTTTTGGGCCAGGCTAGTCTTACCAACTCCAATTGGGCCTTCAATACATATAAATTTAGGTTTCATGATGTTTTCTAGAATTTTTCCTTTTCTGCCGCAGCAATTAATCTTTTCGCAAAGATGAGTATGCTAAGTGAAATTGCAATAGCAGCCAAGATTAAGCCAAAAATTATAGGAGGTATTCCATACGGAATGGGTAATAGTTGAAAAAAAACCCCCACAGCATAACCAACTACAAAGCCAAGGATAGTAAACCCCAGTATTTTCATCAGTGATTGCATCATCCATTAAATATACAATAAGGAAATGAAATTTGCGTCGCTATTTAAGAGATTTGCCTCAATCTTTTATGATCTCCTTGTGGTTCTTGCAGTAATAATGCTTTTTACCCTTTCTCTAGTTCTCTTAAACGGAGGTAATGCAATAAACTCTGGATCTATTTTTTATCAAGTAACATTGTTAACTATATATTTTTCTTACTACTACTACTCATTAAAACTACAAGGACAAACTCTTGGAATGAAAGCATGGAAAATTATACTTTTAACCGAATTTGGTGAACTGCCCAAGAGCAAAAATCTATTGACTCGTTTAGCAATTGCGCCACTTTATAACTTGCCATTAATGATGGGGTTATGGCTTCCATTTATTCTTAGAAAAAAAATTACTTACTACGATCATTACTCAAAGCTTTTTGTATTTGATGTGAGATCAAAAAATTGTCTTAAATAAAGATAAATTAAAATCAAAACAATGATATGAGGCATGAACATCATTAGAAATGGTTCTTGATTAAAAAGCTGTCCAAAATTTAGTAAGAGACGATTAAGAATAAAGTAAGAAAGGCCTAAAGATAAACCGAGAGTAAGTCTTGCTCCCATTGTGATTGTTCTCATTGAGCCTAGTGCAAAAGGTAAAGCAGAGACAACCATCACCATGGAAGAAAAAAAGAAACCTAATTTATACCAAAATGCATAGGCATAACGGCTCGCATTCATACCATTTTGACTGTAAATGTCCATGTACTCATATAGTTCACCGATCTCAAGTAAGTCTTCTCTGATATATAAGGACTCAACAATACTTGAAATACCCGGGAAAGAAACATTACCATTTGAATACTCTGACAACGAAGATTGATTAGAGCTATAAATAATTTCAGAGCTACTCTGAAAATTCCAATTCTCTTCTATAGGAGCTAACTGATTATAAAATCTTAATGAAGTCTCGTCGTAATTATCTGGCCTATCAAATATCATAGCCCTATCAATCGTATTTCCATCCAATGAAGGTATAAATCTGTATATAGATTCGGCATTACTAAACCAAATAGCACCTGCCTCTGAGTTAGAAATATTTGTAAGAGCATTTGCCCTGTAATCTCTGGCAAAAACGTCTAATCTTGGAGCAAAATTGAAGCCAATAAGGGAGATAATCATTATAAAGATAAGTCCTACGAGCAAGCATGAGCGAAAGATATTTTTTAGAGAATAACGATTCGATTGCATGGCAATAATTTCGTTATTAACCGACAAGTTACCTAAAGCCAATAAAGAACCAATAAAGATGCAAATTGGGAATATTTCAACAAAATAAGAAGGGACTTTTAATAATACGAATATCAGGGCATCAATTAAATCATAATTCCCGCTCAAATCTCTTAGTTCAGAAAATAATGATAAGGCGGAAAAAATAAATACAACAATCATAGTTGTACTCAAGCCACTTCTAAGAATTTTTAAAATAATGTACTTTGTAAAAAGATGCACTAAATTGCCTTTTTAAAAAAATAGATCAAGTATGCAAGGGCAATCATTACAAGATGCGGACTTATAAGTATCAAAGC
>Ga0255766_10001291_pt1 | contig 23011 bp, 19 predicted proteins | sample 071ome_23_FD_179966 | JGI IMG/M metagenome (GOLD analysis project Ga0255766, IMG submission 179966) | Coastal salt marsh microbial communities from the Groves Creek Marsh, Skidaway Island, Georgia - 071403BT metaG (version 2) | ecosystem: Environmental > Aquatic > Marine > Intertidal zone >... | reverse complement strand
TCCGACCCACTCCTTCCCAGCGTTGATTTTGCACTGGGCTTTTTCTCTACGAATCTCAGCGCGCGCGTCTCCCTCGCCGGCGGTCTATCGCCTCTCTGTTGTTGTTGTTGTTGTTGTTGTTGTTGTCGACTCGAAGGACCCGCCCCGTCACCGCGCGCGCCCGCACCCGTCATCCATTCACCGCCGTTCCCGTTCCCACTCGTGCGCGTCTCGCGTGCCGATGTCGACGTCTCCACGGCCCCGCTCCCCGGTTCGGCCGCCGCTGACGTCGACGATGAAGACGTCGGCGCGTCGGCGGCCCACAACGACGCGAGCTCTTCGAGCGTTTCGCTTTCGCCGAGAAACGACTCGAGCGTCTCCTCCACCGCGGCGCGATCGCCACGAAGCGCGGAGAGGGACGCACATACGCCCTCAAGCATCCATTCTTCGGCAGTCGGGTACGCCGCGCGAAGAGCGTCGAGCTCGGCGAGCGACATGACGACGTAAAGGCAGAGACGTCGAGGTTGACACTGACGAGTCTGCAGAGTGCGACTGCGCGCGTCGACCGACATGTCGCCGATCGCCAAAGTCGCCGACGCGTCCAAAGGGAATGCGGACGCGAAACCGGATTTAACGTCGAGCGAACGCAAGCTGCGAAACGCGCTGAATGCGGCGCGAGCGGACGCGGCGGCGATGGCTATGGATTGTCTCAACAAGATGAAATCTCAAAACGCGCTCGAAGGCGTCGCTCGCGAGATTCAAACGCGCAACACAGAGCTCGAAGAGCGCAACGCCAAGTTGGTGCAGGTTGTTTCCGAAGAGCTCGATTCGATTAGAGCGCGCACGGAGGAACAGGAGAGCGTTCGGCTGCGGATGGAGAAGGAGATTGAGCTTTTGAATCAACAGCGGTCGATACTTGAACAGCAGTGCGCTATGCACGAGGAACGGGCCGAGCGGACGGAAAAGGCGATGGATGCCTGTGAAAAGCTTTGTGAAGCTAAACTAGACGCGGCAGGGGAGCGTGCGCGGTTGTTAGAGGCGGAGTTGGCGAGCACACGAGAAGAGCTTTCAACTGTTTTGAAACGAGAGTTAGCGTTGGTACACGACATGAAGCAATACGGAGAGAAATTGGAAGAGTTCAAGGTGATATCGCAGAAGAATGATACCATATTAGAGGAATACCATGAGGAGATTACGCTCGCCAAGAATGAGGCGCTGATGTATGAAAAGGAGAAACTCAAGGCACAGTTGCATCAACGCGAGGCAAACGCAAAACTCATCGAGGTGTATTCGGAGCGTGAAGCTCTCGCGCAGCGCTGCGCGCAACTAGAAAAACGTAACACAATGCTCGAGAACTTGTCTCGAAGCCTATCTGAAAAGCTCAAAACGGGAGCAGACACTGCGGCGGCGTGAATGTGACGTCTACCTCTCAAGATTGTAAATTACAAAACAAATTATCCAACCGTTTCCGTTTCTTCGCGATGGTCCACAACGGCTCTTCTTAACTTACCGGGACGTCTAACTTTCTTTCGCTTTGCGAGCTTACTCGCCTTTGCACGCGTTTACATCGCAAACGCTTCGTCGACGTCTTCGTCGTCGAATTCGCCTTCTTCTTCGGCGCTCGCATCTTGGTATTGTTGATACTCGGACACCAAATCGTTCATGTTGGATTCAGCTTCGGTGAACTCCATCTCATCCATGCCTTCACCCGTGTACCAGTGAAGGAATGCCTTGCGTCGGAACATCGCCGTGAACGCTTCGCTGACGCGCTTGAACATTTCCTGAATCGCTGTGGAGTTACCAATGAAAGTGGAAGACATCTTAAGACCCTTCGGCGGGATGTCGCACACAGAGCTCTTGACGTTGTTCGGAATCCATTCGACGAAGTAAGAAGAGTTCTTGTTCTGGCAGTTGAGAAGCTGCTCGTCAACTTCTTTCGTCGACATACGACCGCGGAAGAGAGCAGATGCAGTGAGGTATCTTCCATGACGCGGGTCAGCGGCGCACATCATGTTCTTCGCATCCCACATTTGCTGAGTGAGTTCCGGAACGGTGAGAGCGCGGTACTGCTGAGATCCACGAGAAGTGAGCGGAGTGAAGCCGACCATGAAGAAGTGCAAGCGCGGGAACGGCACGAGGTTCACGGCGAGCTTTCTCAAATCCGCGTTCAATTGGCCAGGGAAGCGCAAGCAGCAAGTGACGCCACTCATCACGGCGGAGATCAAATGGTTCAAATCGCCGAACGTCGGCGTCGTGAGCTTGAGAGTGCGGAAGCAAATGTCATACAAGGCTTCGTTATCTAAAACCATACACTCATCCGCATTTTCAACGAGCTGGTGAACAGACAAAGTGGCATTGTACGGTTCGACGACGGTATCGGACACCTTCGGCGACGGCACGACAGAGAAGGTGAGCATCATGCGATCCGGGTATTCCTCACGAATCTTCGAAATAAGTAGAGTACCCATACCAGAACCGGTACCGCCACCAAGAGAATGGCAGACTTGGAAACCTTGAAGGCAGTCGCAGGATTCAGCCTCCTTTCGAACTACATCGAGCACGCCGTCGATGAGCTCGGCACCTTCGGTGTAGTGACCCTTCGCCCAGTTATTACCAGCACCCGTTTGACCGAAAACAAAGTTATCCGGTCGGAAAATTTGACCGTACGGACCAGACCTCACGGAATCCATCGTTCCCGGCTCGAGATCCATGAGAACAGCGCGCGGCACGTATCGTCCTACGATGCGCGAGCGCGCTCGAGTTAAAAATACATTCCTCCCGCATCAAAGCGCTAAACTTACCTCCGGATGCTTCGTTAAAGTATACGTTCACCCGCTCGAGCTGCAAATCCGCATCTCCGGCGTAGGTTCCAGTCGGGTCGATGCCGTGTTCATCGCAAATAACCTATCCCAATCGATACCACGCCATGATAGTCCGCAGTCAGTCATCCTCAGTCAAGTCTCCGCGCGCGTCGTCCTCGCCGCGTTGACTCGCGCCCGCTACTTTCACGCACCTCCCAAAACTTGGCACCGATTTGGTTACCACACTGCCCCGCTTGAATGTGCACAATTTCTCTGCGTTCGCGTGCGCGCGCGTCGTCACTTTCCGTCAATCACCGGCATCGCAATCAATCGATCGAACGAGCGAGGCTTTGACTTTTCCGCAACCAAAAAGCGCGCAATCGCGCGTCTCTTTGACTTCCGGACGCCCCGCCCCGCATCGCCCTTCATCATCGCGCCGCGCCGTCTGGTTTCACGCACCTCATCGTTTACTCTTCGTTTCTCGTGTCGCGCGTCGAGTCCGTTCGTTCGTTCGTTCGTTCGTTCGTGTGTCGTCGATATACCCGTCCGTCGCACAGTGTCGATTTGTCTCCCAAAACTCGCGCACGTCACGCTTCCAAAAAAAGCTCGTGACGTCGCGCCCCATTGTTACGCGTCCACCGGACGGACGGAACGGTCGACGGACGAGGCGTCACCGGGATCGAACGGTCTTCGAAGCGGACATGTCCGCGCGAACCGTTTCTTTACCCGCGCGCGTCGGCGGTCTCGGTGTTCGCGCGAGTCATCGGTGTCGTCGTCGTGGAGTGACGACGCGAGCGGATGCGAGTGATGCGGGAGGGCGAGCAGCGATGCCGACGCTCGCTGACGCGGAATCGGTGTATATCGCGAACGATGGACACCGTGACGAACGGATTCCGGCGACGCCCGGGGTGTACGCGATTTACGATGAGAAGAACGCGTTGCAGTACATTGGGTTGTCGAGGAAAGTGAGCTCGAGCGTCAAGGTGCACGCGTTTGAGCTGCCGCAGTATTGTCACAGCGTGCGGTGCGCGTCGTTGCCGGACGCGTCCAAGGCGGATTTGCAGACGGCGTGGAAGACGTGGGTTTTGGAACACGTGGGTGCGATGGGGAGTCTTCCTCCCGGGAATACGCCGGAGAATAAGCTGTTTAGCGAACGGCGATCTAGGCCTAGTAAGGCGTGTTTGAGACTGAGCGACGGGAAAAATCCGGAAATGCCGGCGGATGAGCTCAAAGAGGCGATTCAAAAGTGCGTCGATGGGCACAAGATTGTGGCCTTCATCAAGGGGACTCGGGAAGAGCCGGATTGTGGGTTTTCGCATCGTATGATCAACGTGCTGAATGAGCTGTGCGTCGATTACGAAACCGTCAACGTGTTGGACGACTACTACAATCCCAATCTCATCTTTGTCATCAAGGACTTTTCAGAATGGCCGACGATTCCGCAGCTCTACGTCGACGGCGAGCTCCTCGGCGGGCACGATATAGTCAATTCGATGCACGAGACGGGTGAGCTGAAGAAAGAACTCGGCGCGGCGTAGCGATTCGTCCATTTTAATGTTGAAGTAAATTTTTTAGACTTGTTCGGCGCTAAAGATCGCGTTTTACGTTCGTTGGTTGGTTGACTATTAAAATTGAATGTATGCGTTTTACTTGGCCACGGCCGAGACCCCCCAAGACGGCTTTTTACCGTCCGGAATGGAGAGCAAAATCATCGGATGAGACATGTTCACGTAAACGCGGTCGACGACAAAGTAACCCTTGCGTTCAATCTGGACAACTTGGCCCTTGTTGTACGCACGCAAGTTACCGTCACCCTTGGCCAAAGTCTCAATTTCGGTGCACTTGTTCACAATGTCCGCGAACTCATCGGTATCTTCAGGCTTCTTCTTCGTGATCAAGTAGTCAAAGTCCTTCATGATCACGGGGACGAGCTCGTTCCAGTTGGCCAACCAAGTCAACTTGAGCTTGGTACTCTTGATGTCGCCATCTGGATTGATTTCGCACTCCATTGACTTGACGATGTCGCCCTCCTTGACAATGTTCTTGAAGATGGCGTTACCCCAATCCATGAGCGTACACTCCTCCCCTTCACTGATGACTTGAGCGTCCGCTTGGTCGAGTAAAATCTCATTCATGCGCAAGGTCACCTTGACGCCGATGTCCGGGTTCTTCTTGTGCTTGGGTGTGGTGAACCACTTTTCGCCCTCTGGGTAGTTGAGCACCTTGACGACGACGGCGTTTTCGTTGTTGACGCAAACGTGACGCGGCGCAATCGGATCGATAATCTTCTTGTTCATCGCCCAAATCTTACTCCACTCCATGAGGTTGAGGTTCTTGCTCGCACCTTGCGAAACCATAAACTCCTTGAGCGCTTCGACTTGCAAACCGCGACGGACGACGCCTTGGACAGTCGGGAAACGGGGATCATCCCAGCCCGTAGCGTAGCCGTTGTCGACGAACCACTGGAGCTTTCTCTTGGAGAGCGTGGTGTACTCCAAGTTCAAACGACTGTATTCCCAAATGTGAACCTTGCGCATACCCATCGCCGCTTGAATCCAAACGTATTGCTCTTCGCGATCGGCGTATTCAGAAGTGCGAAGCGCGTGCGTCACACCTTCGTGAGCGTCCACAAAGGGGCAAGCGCAGTCATACGTCGGGTAAACCTTGTACTTGGTGCCAGTGCGGTGGTGAGGCGTTTCAACGTTGCATCGGAACGCAACAGGATCACGCATAGTACCGTTGTTGCTGGACATGTCTATCTTGAAGCGCGCGGCGCAAGCGGCTCCCTCCTTCGAGCCAGCCTTCATCTCCTTCCAGAGTCTCAAGTTCTCGTCGACGCTTTGGTTTCTGCACTTGGACTCAATCTTCTTCATACGTTCCTCGCGCATGGTGTCGACGTCCGTCGTGTCGATGTACATCTTACCCTCCTTGATGAGCTTTTCGCCCATTTCAAGAATGGCGTCAAATGAGTCGGACGTGTACGTGACGACATCCGCATCGAGGCCGAGAGTGGCAATGTCCTTCATGATGCCATCAACGAAATCATCATTTTCCTTGTCCGGGTTCGTGTCGTCGAAGCGCACGATGAGCTTACCCTTGTAGCTCTTGGCGAAGTATGCGTTCAAGAGCGCCGCCTTGGCGTGACCGATGTGCAAAATTCCACTCGGTTCCGGCGGGAATCGCGTGACAACCTTGCCCTCCTCCGCACCAGGGAGGTTGATCTCATACGAACCGGACGTCTTTGCGCCAACCTTTTTGCCGGCTTCGTTTACCGTCTTCGCCGTCTTCGCCAAGATCGGGTTACCGGCTTCACTCTCCGCGACGACGGCGCTCAAATCCGCATCCGCGTTGAGCGTCGCCAACCAGCGTTCAATGTTACCGCACTTGCCCTTCTTCGCAACGACCGGCCACTGACGGTTCGTCGTGAACTCGGCCCAAAGTGAGAGATCCGCGAGTGTCAACCCATGACCGGCCAAGTACGTGCGCGTCGCCAGGTAATCGTTCACTTGTTCGCACTGCTTCTCAAAGCCGCCACCCGGAAGAAAATCTCTCGCTCGAACCAACCACTCCATCACCGTCGCCTCGTCACCGGCATCCAAACCGAGCAACGCATCGCCTGCACACGCATCGATCAACGTCTCGACAAGATCGAGCGCGCCAGAGACCACCGCACCGTCCGAACCCGTTGCCGTCGGCTTCTCTGGCGCCGTCTTGACCTGTGCCCCGCACGTCACCCCAGTCATCCCGAGCTTCTTCGCCGCCGCCAAGAACGCCAACGGCGCCCCAAATGGTCGGAAATCTACCGAAACCTTTGCATCGCGAGAGAAACTCACCTTTGGCTCCACCTTGACCGGCGCTTCGGGCGTCTTCACCGCCGCCGCGGCACCGCCGCCGTCTTTGACTTCCAACTTTTCAACCTTTTGCGAAACCTCTTCGACCGTCGCCGGTTCCGCCGGCGCCGGCGTCACGGGCGTCACCGCGGGCTGTTCCGACGCGGGCGTCGCCGTCGTACCCTCGTTCGGTTTCGACTGATCGCCTCCCATGCTTCGACGATGGATGACGGTTTCGGTGTTCGTCTGTGTGTGTCGAACGCGTCGTCAAATGACGATCGAAAGATGCGATAGAGTTTGACCAGTCTTTCGTCCACAGACACCGACGCGCGGTGCGCGTGTGCTTGTACATCCGATGTCGATGAGGATAACGTCCGTGTCGACGTCGACGTCGACGTCGACACGACGATGCACCGATCGACGCGTCGCGAACGCTCAGTGTGGACGCGGACGAATGAGCCATAGACTCAGCGCAGAGCCGACCACGACCACGTCTTGTGTTTCGGAAGCGCTCGTCGAGCGCGTCGACGCGCGGGTGCGGTGGCGAGGACACGACGTGCATTACGTGCGGTGTGGATCGACGCACGCGGCGAAGCAAGTGTTGTTGCTTCCAGGATTTGGGGTTGGCGCGTTTCACTACGAAGCGCAGTTGAGCGGGTTGGGCGCCGAGGAAAATACGTGTGTATGGGCGATCGACTTTGTCGGGCAAGGTGAGAGCTGGCCGGTGGATGCGACGGTGGATGTTGGGTTTCGTTACAGCGTGGAGACGTGGGCCGAACAGGTGGAGTTTTTCCTGCGTGAGGTGGTGCAGACGGAGTGCTTTTTGGTTGGAAACTCGCTGGGCGGATACGTGTCGACGCTCGTAGCGGCTCGAAGTCGTTCGCTCGTTCGCGGGTTGATGCTGTTGAACGCGACGCCGTTTTGGGCCTTCGTCCCGAACGACCTGAATTCGTTCGGGAGTCGCATCGCTCCTTGGCGAGGGGAGCTGCCCGCGCCGAAATGGATCTCTGGTCTCATTTCAACGTATTGGCAAAGCTTTAGATCCGAAGCCAACGTTCGAGGACTCCTTTCTCTAGTGTACTCCGATCCGAGCGTCATCGACGATGAACTCGTTCGTAACATCATCAAGCCGACCGATAACGCGAACGCACTCAGCACGTTCTGTAGCGTTGTTTGGTCTCCGAAGAGTGAGTTGTCGTTCGACGACATGCTCGAGCGCATCCGCGCCGACGCTTCGCTACCGGTTGCGCTCATGTACGGTAAGGAAGATCCGTGGGTGGTGCCGCTCTGGGGGCAAAGACTAAAACGAGCCGTCCCGCGCGCGGATTACTACGAGATTTCGCCGTGTGGACACTGTCCCGCGCACGAACGCCCGGAGACGCTCAACGAGTTGATTTCGTCCTACATGTCGTACTGCCACGCCGGCAGATCCGGCGAACCGCCTCGAGGCTCGACCGATGGATTCGCGACCATCGTCGACGGGTCCCCGCGTAATGTATTCGAACGCATTGACGCTCTGCGCGCCGCGGCGTAGACCTTCGATGCGAAATCGCACATAGAACACCATGTTTATAACATCATCGCAAGAGCACGCAACCAACTGTAACAGACGCCACACGCGGGCTCCAAGCCGCAGAAACATCGTCCAGCGCCGCGCGCGCGTCCGGCGCATGTACGACGAAGTCGGCGGCAACGACGCACGGGCGCGTTCAAGTGCCGAGTGCTCGCCATCCGTGACCGTGACTGGCAAGGACGCGCGGGCGTACGCCTACGTCGCTCAAGGAAACGCGCACTGCGTCTTCGAGTACTCTGGCCCACGTCGCGAGCTCTCCGACGCGTACCTTCGTCTGCGTAAGCGACGAAAAGGAGGGCTCAATGGGCCTTGGCGCCCAACGCGAATCGATGCGTTGGTGTGGCACCTCGATGAAGCGACGTCGTCGTGGACAGATTTCGACGCCGTTGCGCGTCGTGAGTTTTTCAAGCGCGACGACGCTTCGTCATCGGTAATCAGTCGATTCGCAGAGGAGGATGAGCCTATAGTGGCGGTGACGGAAGACGCGCTCGAAACGTTGGTCGGCATCATGTCGTCGGACGCCAAGTTTACCAGCGAAAGTCGCAGAGATGGGAGGGTGGTGTGCGTGGATGAAAATTTTGGTCAACTGTCGCGCGTCGCGGCGAAGAGCGAATACTTTCGAGACGCGGCGCCGATTTATACGGTGGAGATCAAACCGAAATCCGGGGTACCGATCGTCGCTAAGGATGGGAAGACGACGAGCCGATACAGACTGCACCAAAAGTTGAAAGTCGCTCGAGGGGAGCGCGCCGAGGAGAGCGCGTACGATCCGCTCGATTTATTTAGCGCGGATGAGACTCGAATTCGTCGCGCTGTCGACGCCCTGTTCGCCTGTCCGCAGAACAATCTGCGAATCTGTCGCGACGGGGTCGTGATATTCGATGAAACGACGCGTGGCGCGGCGAACGCGAGCGATGCAATCGCTGATATGCGCAACCTCGTTCCGAAACTCGTACGAAACGCATCCGACGTCTTTGATTTCATTCTCACAAAGCAACGTCTCGACGCGCTCGGCTACGCCACCGCGCACGACATCGTCACAGAGCTCACCGACGATACCAAGAAAACCAACAGCATTACCTCCGATGCCATCCAATCCCTCCGCGACTTTATCGTCGCCCAAATAGCCAAGGATTGCGCCGTCGTCTTCACCATTCGGCTCGATCGAGCCAGCTCCTCTGCTCGCCCTCCAAATCGCGTTCGCGTCGTCAATCATCCCACCGACAACGGCGACGACGGCATCGCGTCATTCGAGGCGCAAATCATAGACGTTTCCGGTAAATCCCTCTCGAAAACCTTCGATTGGTTGACGCTCAACCGGGACATTTTAGACTACTCGCGGGCTCGAGACATTCCATTCTGCCACGCGCGGTGCAGCTTTTAGTGTCAGTCTAGACCGAACCGCTCGCGCGCGCGTCACACCTCACCTCACTCCCCGCGGCGTCGCTTCCACCGACCGACCCGTCCGCGCGAGAGAGAACGCGCGACCGTTCATCGTCGATCGATCCCGGTTCATCCATCTCAACACCGCTTCGTGCGTCGTCGTTGTCGCCGTCAAACGCGAACGATTCACAAAGGCGCCGCCGCCGCCAAAAAGAGAAGGAAAGGAGAGCATGGGCAAGTCTGCGCGCGCGGCGTGTAAACGCGAAGTCCGCGCGACGCGTCAAGTGACGCTGGAGATGACGGATGCAGAGAAGGAAAAGTTTGCGGCGAAGCAAGCCGCCATGGCGAAAGCGTTGGCGGCGCCAAAGGTGCCAGTTGTGAACTCGCGAGCGCATCAAAACATGAGAATGGAGGACGCGTCCATGATGGATGCGGATGCGGATAAGGAACTGGAGGTGGACGAAGCGACGATGGCGCGGGCGAAGGATGCGGAACGTAGAAACGCCGAGGCCGCGGCGTGGGGGTTAAATCCGGTGGGTAAGGCGGATATTTTCTTAAAGACGAAGAAAGGTTCGGGGGTGAGTAAAAAGGCGAAATTGCCAACGGCGAAGCAATTGGCGATGCAAACCTTCCACGTCGACTCCAAGTCTAGAAAGAAGATGAAGCGACAATTGAAGCAGATGAAATCAGCCAAGCTCAAGGTTCGCGCTTAGTTTGTTGTGTAAAAAGAATGTCCAAATGTCATTTCCCAAAACTCTACTGCGCTATGCGAGCGTGCTGCCGCGTTCGTCGTCGTTCAGCGCCTGTGGCTCGACACTCTCGACGGCCTCCTCCTTTGTGCGTTCCTCGCCCGGTTCCTCTTTCACCTCTGGCGGCGGTCGCGGTGGATCGAGATCGCTCATCGGCCGAGGCGGTACGACGCCCCACTCCGTCGCGTTTGGTGGATGCGCGAAATCCGGTCCAAAATTGAATACGAGCTTAGCTGGCTCTACGTTTGGCATCGTGAACAACGACCCACAAGGAAAGTACTGCCCGTCATCGGCGTTCAAACTCTCGAAAGCTTTCCCTTGAAACATCCCATTCTTCGCGAACGCGACGTACGACGAGTTCGCGCTCGTAGTCATCGTTGTGTCTTCCTCGTTTCGATCGCAGCCGCAGTCCTCCGTCTTCGTCTCGTCTATGAACACGTAGCACCCAATCACGTCACCCTCCCCGAACGCCTCCCCGTACTCCGACGTCACCCCTTCGTGAACCTTCTCACCCCGAATGTCCTTGTACCCGTACCCGCGTCCATCGAACCCAACCGGCGCGTTCACCTCTCCCGTTTTCGACATCCAACCCAACCTCGCGTGCCCCGTCTCTCCCAAAGCCGCAACCTTCACTTCAAAATAAAACGCCCCACCGCTCACCCCGTGCGTCGCCACCGCCGTCCTATACCCTTTACTACTCGTAAACACCATTCTATCATCGCTCACCTCACTCCCGTTCGGCGCCCGCTTCTTATTTATGCACACCGGCCAATACATCGCCGCCTCGCGACGCTCCTTTTCCACGCGCGCTTTTTCCTCCTCCGTCATGACGATACCAACCACCTTCTCCACGCGATCTGCCAGCGTTTCCTTTGGCGCGGAGACGACAGCCTTTGCTGTTGTCGTTGTCCTCGCTCCCGTCGCCGTTTTCACCGCCGATATCCCGTCACCGACGACGGCGTCCGACACGTCTGGTCGTCCACCGGGATGAATCGCAGCCACCACCGCATCCATCTGTTGACGCATCTCCTCGAACACCGGGTCGCGTTTCGCTCGTAACGCCTCGGGCGGCGGACCGGGACGCCGCGGACGCACCTTGTTCGGATCTCTCGGGCGTCCACGTTTCTTCCCGGTGGGTTTATACGGCGGCATGGTTCGCCTGGTGCGTTCGAAACTGAGGCGTCAGTGCTGCGCGCGAGCGCTCGACGACAGTTCACAAATGCCGCCGGCGGTCGCGGCGCGGGAGTCGTGGATATGGGCGCTCGGACGCCGCGAGTCGACGCCGACGAGCTCGGGATTCGACGCCGACGACGCACAGGGACGGCGGCGACGCGAAGGGACGTCGACGGCGTTGAAGGCGACGAGCAGTACCGTTGAAAAAATGAAGTTGAATGTCGAGATGCGAACACCGACACGACGCGCGATACGCGACGGCGGGAGGAGGACGACGACGACGGGGCGAATGATGCCCACGCCGCCGATGCGGCGAGTGAGGTTCGGGACGCACTTGGGCGGATACGACGATGATGAAGAGGAGAGCGAGGATTGGCGAAGCGCGTCAAGCGAAGAGAGCGAGCCGCCGACGCCGAGCTCGAGACCGCCTCCGAGGGCGTACGTGCGCGCGAACGAGGCAAAAGATGATGACGCGCGAGACGCGCGGTGGATGCGTAGACGGGATGGGTCGTCATCGTCGGTGGCGACGGCATCGACGACGGTGAAGCTTCGGGCGTTGACGAAGGAGGCAGCGCTGTTTCGTGACGAATCGCGACGCGAACGCAAACGAAGAGAGGCGGCGGAAGAGAGAGAGGAGCGCCTAAGAAGTGAGCTGGCGAGTGTGAAGAGGGAGTATGTAGCGTTGAAGTTTTCGCACGATAAGCTCAAGACGGCGAACGAAGAGGCGGATGAGGAGAGTAAGCGAAGGACGCGAGCGCTGAAGAAGAAGTTAGCCGCGACGCTCGAACGCGAATCGAGGCAAAGAAGGCGATCGGTCGCAGCTTTGCGCGCGGCGCTGAATGCGTTGCGAACGTTCGCGCCCACTGCGCCGAGTGGTAGAGCGCTCGGAGGCTCGGCGGTGAGCGTCGTCATCGATGAAATCTCAAAGCTTACGGAGACCATCGCACTGAGAGACGCGCTCGTCGACGATGAAATCGACGACGCGCCGGCGGACCACGCCATTCCGTCCTCCTGGACAGTCAGTGAGATGGAACGCGCCAAGGCGCGTTTGGAAATATTAGAGCGTGAGCTTGAGGATGCGCACGAAATCATCCGAGCCTCGGAAAAGGAACGCGTCGCGCTCGAGCGCGAATTAGCCGCAACTCGGCGCGAGCTTGAATCTGAGACAGAACGCTACCACGAGGACATCAGAGCCGCCACCGAAGCGACGACTCGTGCCATCGACATGGTTCGCGAGCGAAACGAAATCGACGCCACCGCTGTCGCCGCTCACGACGACACCGGTGGTCCAACTACTCCTCCATCACCTAGGGACTCTCCTCCGCCTTCGCCGAGCGCGAGAGACCTCCGCGCCGACATGGACGTCCTCCAACTCGAGCTCTCACGTCTTCAGGACACCATGCGCCAAGCCTTAGCCGAGGTTGACGGTCGCGTCACCGCATGACCCGTCCTTCTCCTCCGCCAACAGCACATAACTTATCCGACGCTCTCGGCGCATCTGCGCGTCCCGACCGTCAGTCACTTCTCATCAGCGAGCAGCGTTGTAATGCAAGTAGTCCCATTTGTGCGTCATTTCACATTCCATGGTAACGAGTCACGATTCAAGAAATGATGCACACACTGAGCAAAAGCTACATGGATCGCACCTGCCAAGCCCCGCACAACGCGACGAACAAACGAACGAACGAACGACTCGTTCGAATGTCGCGACGACACGCCGTGCGGACGCTCGCGACGGCGTTCTCCAAGGCTTGCGGTAACGGAGCGACGACGCCGGCGACGACGACCGTGGCGGCGGCTGCGTGGACGTCTGTGAGTTTGGGTCGAGGCGGTTTGGGTGGCGCCGACACCGCGACGTCGTCGACGACGTTCGCGACGAACGGACGACGACGAACGTTCGCGAGCGGACTGACGTTTGAAGGTGGACTCACCCCGGCGTACGAGGCGGTACCGGAATCCATCGTCGTCGTTCCCGATGAGGAAAAGCCGACGATCGATCCGACGCGAGGGTTGGAGGTTTCGCCGAGGGACGTCTTCGGAGTGGTGCAGATAAGGTCGCATCAGTTTAAAGTGTCGCCGGATGATTTGATTTACGTGGATAAGATTAATGGGGTGGATGTGAACGATGTGGTGTCGCTGCCGCGGGTGCTCATGCTGGGGAATAAAGGGAGCACGGTGATTGGACGGCCGACGGTGCCGGGGGCTGAAGTCGTCGCGTTGGTGGAGGAACAGGTGCGAGACGGGAAGAAGACCATCTTTAAGATGAAGCGTAGAAAGAATCACAGAAGGAGAAACGGATTTAGGGCGCAGCTCACGGGATTGCGAATCTTAGAGGTGAGAGGTATCGAGGAGGAGTGAGTTTTTCTTTATAGTAGCGAAGACTTTGTATAGCACGTCGAGTCGAGCGATGATGAATATTCATTTTGAGTTTTTAGAATCACAACAAACAAACAGATGGACACGCACTCGCGCGTTGCAGAGAAAACGAGAACACGCAGATCACGCAAACACTCGACGAATGCCGTGCGCAAAGTTGGAGTCGCGGAAATGGGGGGAATCGTCCGAGGCGCCCATGGCAAACCTCAATTTGAGAGGCGTCAAACGTTCCTTAATGGCTTCACCGTAAGGCGTGAGTCGGCGTTTCATCACCGTAGATACGTCTTCAATGGAGTGGATCCCGAGTGATTTACACGCGGTAAACGTGAGGCCGAGCGTACCCCAGACGGCCAACGTGCCCCCCCAAGCCATGGCTCGCGCCGGTGTCGGATCCGGCATGAGCTTGAGCTTTGTACCCGCAAACTGAATGTATCTGTTATCCACCATGTGACGCGCGGCGCGCGATTCGACCCCTTTTGCGTTCCTCAACGGTGCGCTTGACATCAATTCGGGCGCCTTGTGCACGCTGAATATCGTCGCACCCTCCACTCCGGTGCTCACCGTACCCGCCGCCCACTTATTCTTGCCCAAACTCACGCGACTCCCCATCAGAAACCCATCTGTGTAGCGTAAATTCTTTACCAGCACGTGTTTATTCATGAATTCCCGATCAACAACGCGTTTATCCACTCGAGCGGCGTCCGACGCGCTCAATCGCAACGAATGCGCCATGATTTGCGGCAAAGTGCTCGCCTTTTCGGCGCTCCCGTTGAGTTTCGCTGTGACGGCTCGCATCGCGTTCTCGTACCTCCCTTCCGCCTTGAGTTTCGCGACGTACGCTCGCACTTGATCCTCTTGCGCGCGTTTGAAAAACTTTTCCTCGTGCGCGCGTCGCACCGTATCGAGCGCAGAGCTCATGCTGCTTCGTGTCGTTCGTGTCGTTATCGTCCGTAACGTGTGTGCCAAGTCAGCAAAATGCGGCTGCGGCTACGGCGTTCGTCGGTCGCGTCTGTTCCTTTGTCCGTTCGTTTAAAACCCGCGATCGCGTGCGACGCGTGTGATTCTTTTATTCGTAAATGTAAACGCGCGTCCTCGGTTGTCGCGCGCTCTTGGTGAGTGGGTGCGGAAAGTGACGACGGCGCACCGTGTGCGACTCGTTTGTTATCCACGTCAGAACAGATACGAGGGAGTTGGTTGGTTTTCTAACAAACAAACACTACAGGGCTATTGTAAAACGCTGCGTGGACGTGTCCTCGTCGCCGACGACGTATTGCGAAACGAAGGCATTGTCGTGCTTTTCTCGCACGATCCAAACGTGTCTCTGAAATGTCTTGACGACGCCGTGATGCCGAGGATGGACGTCGACGTAGTGCACCTCTGAACCACGAAAATCGACCCAGTAAATGGAGACCATGCGAGGCCGAGAATTGTAAAAAATGGCGGTGCGACGAGGAAAACCAGGCTCTGATTTGACGGATCCATCGAACGGGCCGCCAACGGCGCTGGAGTGGGTTCTAAAGTCGGCTTCGGTCAGATCCATGTCTTGGACGATTGAAGACGTCGATCGACCGCCTGCGGCTGCTTGCGATAACTCGGTGAGTCGCTCCTGAATGCGACCCATTTGACCCGCGACGTCTAAACCTAGCTTTTTCAAATCATCAACCGTCGTCTTTTTAAAGTAAGTGACCAAATCCTCAATGCTGTCGAGACGAATGAGCGACACCTTTGAGCGTTTGCTCTCGACGGGCGAGAGCTCGAGGCTCTCTTCCTCGAGCGACCTCTCCGTAGGCGCGTGTGGATCGAATAGCGTCTCACATGTCGGTCCCTGCAGCGATGAGCACATCGTCCCTTCATCGTCTCTGTCTGTCATGTGATTCACGAGCGTCTACGTTCGAGTGTTGCGTCAGTATCGGGGCGGTCGTTGCTCTCTCGCGCTACGTGACGCTGTGCGTGCCGCGAACCGAACGTACCTCTCGAGGAAATGCGACGTGCTTCGCCACCACATCGCCGAGCGTCAGGCTCGGCAATGGCGGCGACTCCGTCCTAGTCGTGATCGATACCTCATCCGAGCTCACCACCACCTCGGCGCGCGTCGCGACGACGCGAGTACTTAGCGCGAACGCGACGGCTGAGAAGGCGAGCCTTCGCGAAGCTGACGACGAGGACGACGCGCGAGGCCGGCGCGCGCGTCGCTCAACGACGACCGGATCGTTGTCGTACGCGAATGCATCCATCGCGCGCGTCGTCGGTATCCCTTGCGTTCGACCGCAGCGGTGTGACGTAGGGAACAGTTTAATTCTCTCTTGGTTGTTTACCTCCATGGGAGGATGCAGATACGGAAAGAAAATGTGATTATTTTTTTGTTTCTACAATCTGGCGGATGAGATGCTAAGCTGACGCCACGGGAGGGGTGTTTTTCAATACGCGCAAGAGAGACTTCATCTTGGAGAGATCGGTGAGGGAGTCTGGTACAAAGTTATCCTCCGTGGATGCAGCGTAGTTGCAAACCGCTTCCCACCCAGACGAGTTGGCAAAGAGTTCCTCCTCGGCGGTTTGTCTCTCGCGGTTCGCAGTCTTCGCGGCAGCGATTTGCTTGGCGCGCTGCGATTCCATGAGCTCGAGCTCGGCTTGAGCCTCCTCCTTGATACGCGCGATTTCGTGCTTCTCAGCCTCCTCCTTTTCTGCAAGCGCTTGCGCTTGCGCCGCTCGAAACTCTTGCAAAAACGGCGAGTTGTACGCGTTCAACGCCGGTTCTTGCGTGGAAGTGTGGCTCGGCGGCGCCGGTGGGGCGGAGAACTCCGCCTCACTCAGCGCCTGGACGGAGCCCGGGTTGGAAGACATTACTGGCGGCGCCGGATCAGCTACGACGAGCTCCTCCATGAGCGCCGCGTTGCTCGCCGGGGCGGCTTCCGTAATCGGCGCCGTCGGGTCCAACGCGACTTGTTCCATCGCCGCCGTCGTCGTCTCCACCGCCATGGGTTCAGCGGAAAATTCACCAAAGTCATCCAAAGTGTCGTGCACCGACGACGCGTCGCCCGTCATCGACGGTGCGCTCGCCGCTTCCACCGGTTGGGAATCGCTCAGAGACCCAAACGACGCGTTCGCCTGCATCTGCGTCTGCGCCACCTGCGAAAAGTCACCCGAAACCGAACCCGTCTCGATCGTCGTCGTTTCTATTCACGCGGTTAATGTATCACACATTGTCAGTCATCCGTGCCGCGCGGTCGCGCGTGCCCGTCGGTAAGTCCATTCTTTCGAGATCCAGCCTCAATCAACCAACATCAACTCCAAACGATTAATCCCCGCCGGGTTGCGCGCTTCGCGTCGCACGCACCGTTCGCACCCGCTTGCGCGATGTCCGCCTCGTGAATCGATCCCGTCATCACCGCGGACGCAAACTGATCCGTTAAGTTTTCCGAGCTCATTCCGTTCTCGCTGGGTCTGATCAGAGCTTCGCAGAGTGACGAGACAGACACGTGGCGCATTGCACTCCTTTTAGTTCACTTAGCGCCGCCGTGGCTCGACGACGGGCGACTGAGCACGAACGGGCGCACGGACGATGATGACGCGAACGCCGCTGTGGACGAACGCCAGCGAACGCAAGCGGTACGATGATTTCGCGACGCTGTACGCGCTGGCGAGAACGCTGGAAAAGTTGGAGAGAGCGTACGTGCGGTCGTCTGTCGACGCCGGAACGTACGAGCGGACGTGCATGGACCTCGTCGCAAAGTTTAAAACGCTGCGAGAGGTGACTCTGGACTCGGTACCGGACTTGGATCGGTTTTTTGCGACGTACGGGGCGCACGTGCCGAGCGCGAAGAGACGGTTGGAGGTGGGGGTGCCGGCGACGTACGAACACAGAGCGACGAGGACGACGGATGAAGAGCGGAGAGGGGAGGCGAAGGCTGTCGCGGATGCGACGCACTGTTTTATTGGAGTGATGGATACACTCAAGTTGGATATGCGGGCTAAGGATCAGGTGGGACCCGCTTTGGGGGACTTGTTGCTCGCGTTGTGCAAGGTGAGTCGGTTGCCGAGCGACTTTGAGGGGATTCGATGCGCGAGAAAGTGGTTGATGCGGCTGGATAGTATGCGTGCGAGCGAATTGTTGAGTGATGAAGAGACTAGGGAGATTTTGTACGAGCTCGAGAGCTCGTACTCGGTCTTCATGCAACAATTGGAATAGAAGTGTAGCGGCATTGTTTGACGTTTGACGTTTGACAAGTTGTAACTTTACAGACCTATCTCTAGCACGTTCTCGTCGAGGTCAAACCCCGACGGTGGTAAAAACGGGCGACTTGCTAACGGCAGAATGACCCATCGTTTTCGGGTTAAACGTTCTCGCGCTGTCTGGTGAAATCGATCGCACGACACCAATTCCTTTTGTTCTTCCCTCGCGAAAAATTATTCTCGATCCTGGAATCATGAATTCGGGTCGATGACACCACTCAAAGTGCACCGTTGCCCTATCTCCCATGCGCAACAAGTCTTTCCCTTCGATTCCGTTGATGCGCGCGGCCTGGCGAACAGAAACACAGTGGAGTATGGGAGAATATCCGCAGCGCAGCGTCGTTGGATGTGACAAAATGATGACTTCAGCGGTAAACGCCCACGTCGCTTTTGGCTTCAAATCGGGAGCACACAAAATCATACCTTTGCGAACATCGTGCTTGTGCAAGTGACCTTTTTTCGGTCTGATCGCAAACGAGCCTGTGTTTCCAGTCTGAACGTGCTCGACAAGCACGCGCTTGTTCATTGCCGATTTGATTTGGACGGGTAAAAACGATCCGTTTCCGTCTGGTCCGAGAAGTAAATTGTCGTGCGTTTCGACTTTCCCACTTGTGACTAAACCAGACACCACCGTGCCGATTCCAGTCACCGTGAACGAGTCGTCGAGGTAGACGACGGCCTGTTCGCCATCTAACGCCTTGTATATCTTTCGAGACGGCAAGTGGTTGAGAAACAACCGTATTAGATCCATGCCGTCGCCCGAAACGCATGAAACTTGGAAAATTGGTGTGATTACGCCACCTGCAATGTTATTGACGCTCGTCAGCACATCGTCCTCGCCGCGAACGAGTATCGGCGTCTTGTGTACGTTTGGCCGCTTGAGCATTTTCATCAATGCATCGATTGTTGCTGATTTATTCTCTTCTGACGCCATGTCAATCTTGGTGATGATGACAAAAAATGGTACTTTGAGACCGAGCATGATTGACACGTGCTCCTTGGTCATCCCAACGATCCCTCCTCGATTAGCGTCGACGCAAAGCAACGAATAGGCCGGAAGAGTTCCCGCAACGCCGTGCATGGTGGTTTTAAGATATTTTTCGTGCCCGCACAAGTCGCTAAAGTGTATCACTTTAGACGAAGCCATGACGATTTGCTCCCAACGAAGCTGATGCGCTTCCCTCACGTCCGGATTCGCGTAATTCACAATCTTTCCGTCGGGTGCGAAGCCAAGTATTTGCTGAGACACCGCACTCGTTCGCCCAGTCTCCAACTCGTGCTTATGCCTGAAAACGCCTCCGCGCGCGAGCCCACGGCCGTTATCAAGCCCGCCCCTGGTCAAAACGCCCATCAACGTCGACTTACCGCTATCGACGTTCCCTAGTGTCGTCACGCGCACTTCGAGGTGTTCCGCCTTTGCCATTCGGCGTCTCACCAGGCACGTCGCGCACTTGCCTCCGCCGCGAGTCACCCTCTCGCAGACCAAAGTGCAGTCGCATCCAATCTCGTCAGACATTCGTCGCAGCGTATCTACGCTCGTCGCGTACTCCTCGTCGTTCAACCCCACGGCGGTGCCGTCGTCATCGATCCCGAGCTGATACAACGCCTCCCCGTCGCCTTCGGACACGCGCCATAAGAGCTGCGTAACGAGCTCTTGAAATCTCGCGCCTTCGCACGCATGACACAATCGACGCTTGTACTCGACGTTCCCTTCGGGCGGCTCTGGTCGGAGTGAACGGGCGAGTTCGTCCAAGCCGAACGCATCGGTCGGCGACGCGCCGGCGACCGCGTGCGTCGTCTTTGGCATGCTCGACGCTTTGCGGTCACGGCTGGCGGCGGCTCGTGCCACGTCATTTTTCAACTACTTTTTTGATTTTCTATGTACAAATAGTATTCTACTGCTAAAGATCTACGGAGGAAAAGTCATGTTCCACTCGAGGATGTGCACGGCTTGCCACAAGTAACCGCTACTCGCGGTAAAACCGACCCAAGCGGTGGTGGAGTCGGAAATGTTGCGCATGATACTCTCCATGTTGAATGGAACGCTCATAATCGGAAGCGTTAGGTCGTCAACGTAGACGGAAAAGATGCCGAGCGAATCGGCTGAGTGCGAACTCAACGCCGTGCTCAAACCGGTGATCTGCCCCGAGTCTATGTAGTAAAACATGTCATCGACGGTGATATTTGGTGTATACGTGATGAGGACTTCGTGGACTTGGCCGTCGTTGATCGACGATGTGGATATAGAGCCATCGAGAGCGACGGTGGCGAGGCTCGCGCTCGAGTGCGCCGTATTCGGTGCTCGGCCGCGAGTGTGTATCGCCACGTGACTCTCTCGCGGTTCGGTGTAGTCGGCGGTGTAGACTGTGTCAAACTCCACAGCGATTGAGTTTCCAATGCCTCCGTACCCTAGGGAAGGTCCGCCCTTGCCAATCGAATCGCTCGTGGGAGCGTTCGGTGTGTCGTCTCGGATCACGAACGCGAAACCGTCACCGCCGGATGTCGTGCATTTATCGTACAGCTTCGTGTGCAGAGACTGCGCGAACGCGCCAGATACGCTTTGAACACTATCACACGCAATACTAGGTTTTGTGACCATAAACTTAAAACTGACGTTGAACGCACTGGCAACATCTTGTGCCGTAGTGTGCCAGATGGCTCCTGTCGCATTCTGCACGGCATCAATCACCTGCAGCGATTTGAATTCGCACTCTCCGTAGGCGTTGTTCTCTCCGGTTGCGTTCTTGGTAATTTGAGTTCGAAGCGTACCAAATGAATCAATACGTCTAGGACCACGTTTCTCTTGATCAGCTGTCGTCTTTTGACCGAAATCCTGCGCCCACCAACCGCCGGTGACGCGCCAAGAGCCGTCCGCCCAACTTCGACTCATTTGTGCTTGTTTCGTTTGTTCATCCGCTTGTATCCACACGCGTTCACACGTAGGAGGAATCGGCTCCGGGACGTTGAGCCATTCAGATTTGCAAGTGCACGCCTGATCAGCCCAACCTGTGACGTAATCGAGGATGCGTTCGCGTTGGCGATTCCAATCACGATTTTGTAAACCCGCTGCAGCCGTCCAGTCCTCTGGCATGAGTTCGCTCGACGTAACGATACCGAGATAGTTTGTCCCAGTCTTCTTACCGTGTAATCTGTGTGCGTTTCTGTACGTCGCAGCAGTACATGAAGGATACGCCACGCCAACGAAACCATCCTTTGTACTCAACTGCTCGTATTCGCTTGTCGTCTTGACGAGCTGCCCGCGGACGTACACGACGTTGTCCACGCCAACCTCATTCGTCGAGTTGAGCACGTCGTCGCGGCCGTCGACATAAATTGACTGCCAAGAGGTCAAGTGTTCCTCTTCTTTTGAAGTATTGCCGTAGAGGATCGGCTCGTCAACCTGGACGATGGCTGCGTTCGCAATCAACGTCTCTGGTTCAATTGAAAGTTGCGTGAGCGTCGAAGTCGTCGGATCCGTGTACGTCACGGAGCCCGATTTCACTTCGTCTTTCGTGTATGGACCAATGATGACTCCACTTGCGAGTTTAATAAGAAAGATTGAAGTGCACTCGGTGGCATCTACGACGCGCGCTGCGTCGTCGTTTGCGAGGCACGTGCCGCACGCGTCCAAGGTTTTACCGCTGTTCGGTACGCCATCACAGCCGCAACATCCACCTTCTCCGTTCGCGCACGCTTGTTCAAACGCTGTCGGATCACTACATCCGCTTCCCACTTCTCCCAGGGTGTATTTAAGAATCTGCGAAGAGGTTCCGTAGTTGTCGTACATTCGTTCGTCGTTTGACTGATGGCAGGCGTCGAACACCTTCCCGCTCGCCTCGACGCCATCACAACCGAAACACCCTTGACTAGTGTCGCCGCCTACGCACACACCGCACACATCGTAGCTATTTTGACCGTCGCACAAATTGCAGTCGTCCTCGTGTAATCCTCCGAATGGTCCGATGGGCACGGCTACCGAGCCAACGGAGCAACCGATGCAGGTACTCGTGTCACCTTGACACACACCGCATGCGTCGCGCGTGTTTGCCGCTTGTGCGTTCGCCGATAGCGTCGGAAAGCACATGGCACCGGTTTGATCGGCGTTTTTCTCCTGCGTCACCAGCGTCCAAGCATCGGTGAAAGCCTGTTCCGCAGTCGCGAAATGGTCGTCGGCGGCGACGCGCTTCTTTGACGTGCTATCAAATGTCGCCAGCGCATCCGTCGCCGCCGCGTACGCCATTCGTCCCTGCTCCCACAATGCCTCAATCTGCAAATGCGTCGCCGGTTTTGAACCACTGGGGTAAAAAGTTGCCGCATCGACGCAATCACAGCACAAATCAATCACGCTCGAACCGCCGGCGACGCCGGCGCAATCGCAACACCAGCTCCACAGTGAAGGATCGTCCCCATCGCACCCTTTCCCACCGCACACCCCACACACATCGAGCTCCATCCCACTATTCGCGACGCCATCGCACCCGACGCAGCCTCCGAGGTGATAATCCGGCACACCAGCCCTTGAAAACGTCGAATCTGTCGGCGTTTTGCACGCGCCGCACGCGTCCACCGTCCGCCCGCCCAACTCGCCCCCGCCGCAGTCCTCGCACGTCGTGTTAAACACGCACGCTCCCGGCGCCGCGGTCTTATCACACGACGTCCCACACGCCCCACACGCGTCAAACACCGTCCCAGAGTTCGCGACACCATCGCAGCCTTGACACGCCGTCCCGTCGCCTCCGCACGTTCCGCACGCGTCCACCGTCGTCGAAAAGTACCCGGCAGCTCCCGAATACGTCACGCTCGTCGGCGATGTTTGCGTCGCGTTCACATCCAGCTCGAACGCCCTGATACCTCGCGCGGTGACGACGACGAGCGCGACGACGGCGCGCGCGACGGCACTCTTCTCCCTCCTCCTCC
>Ga0255766_10001281_pt1 | contig 23133 bp, 22 predicted proteins | sample 071ome_23_FD_179966 | JGI IMG/M metagenome (GOLD analysis project Ga0255766, IMG submission 179966) | Coastal salt marsh microbial communities from the Groves Creek Marsh, Skidaway Island, Georgia - 071403BT metaG (version 2) | ecosystem: Environmental > Aquatic > Marine > Intertidal zone >... | reverse complement strand
CGCCAAGTTGTCGATGTCACAAGTCATTTTCAAGAAAGCACAATCACTTCAGAACGATGGACAATCATCGCTTATCCAATTCCTCGCGGAAATTTAGCTTCCTACTTTCCAGAGGCAAATGTTCTCGTACCTTTGGAATCAACTGCTGATATCTCGAATACTCCAACATCGAAATGGATTGTTTGTAGTCTGTCCGAACATCGCTAAGCGGAAAATCCATCCACCTTTCAAGGTCATTTATTCGCTTGACAAACATCGTTGATGTGTGCAAATTGGTGGTGTGAAATACAACTTGGTTAAAGGATCAAAAGTATCGAGTTGAAGCGTTGAAGTTGAACCTTCTTCAATGATTACAATTGACGATGTCGAGGCAGGCAGATAATCCATCCCTGTGGATGTTAAAGATAGTCGTAATCTGTGTCCTCCGGGTACTTCTGCATCCATAGGGAAAAATTCCATTTTAGCATTGATGGTTTCTAAAGGTGCGATCCATGTCTGAAGTTCTGAACCCCCTGCATGATAGCGTAAATCCATTGTTGCGTGGCCAATGTGAATACAAATATCGTCAACGGAACATGATTCCAACAAAGCAAAGAGTTGCCCCCCATAGGTAACTGTTTGGACATCAACATGCAGACGAGGCATTCCAGCAATGAAGACAGATGATTCAAAGGGTTCGGATTCCCATACAGGGCCAGAGTCTGCGTCGGGTAAAACCGTCAGTGTGCCACCTACATTGTTCAATTCATCGCCCAAAGAAAAGATGAGTTCCTGTGTATCTTCAGGAGGATAGCGTGTCTCAAGTCTCCATTCACCTAGATTTGATTGGACCTCGATCCATTGACCTGGTTGTGGACCAATATCACGAAGATAATAATCAAACCATTCAAGCAAATCTTGCATCCAATCGAATCGAATCATCTCAGGAAATGCTTCTCCGCCCCAACCACCTAAATCAGATCGGTCGTCAAGTTGTACTGCTCTGTCTGGATAATCATGGTCCCATTGGCCGAATAGACCCCGTGCTTCTATACCATTGTCAATGAGAGTATTCATTGTTGGAACGGCCATATGTGGGTCGACATTCCAGTCATGGAATCCTTGAATGAGATACACACTTCCCTTGTAATTTTCTATAACACGGTCTAGGAAATATCGTTCTTCCCAATACGTCCCTGCATATTCTTCTCCGAGAAGATACGCACTCATGCCGGTGCCCGGACCGATGACATAATCTGGGCAAATATTCTGATAATCTTCCTCATCACCATCGATGCCATAACTTCCATACACTCCATTGTGCATAATTGGAGCTCTAGCTTCGGAAGAACCATTTTTCCACATGAGTTCCTTCACACCAATTAACCCAGATATTGGTACAATAGTTTTGAGATAATTATGTTCGGAGCCAAACATTGCTGCCTGCCAAGGTGTGCTACCATCATACGATTTACCAATTAATGCAACGGCGCCATTTGACCAATCTTGCTCACCTAACCATTTGACTGCTGCATTATTTCCAAGTTGCTCTGCATTCCCCATGAGGTCCATGCAATGGTTTGAACGACCTGTCCCAGAAACAGAAATCTGGGCAAATGCAAATCCGTGAGGGAGGATTTGGTCGATGATCATCTGCCCTAACCAAGAACCTGGGACCTCAATCGTGGGAGTTTGGACAGAAGGTTCTTGGAAGTACGGGCCGATTTCTGCAATAACAGGAACTTGTACGCCTTCTGGGACATTTGGCCGCCAAACTGCAAGACTAATCAAACCGTTTGGAGCAGCTCCCCCTTCAGAAATAGGGAGGTCGTATTCAACGAAATAATGCGTCGAATTCCATTCATTTTCAGTAGGTAACAGTTCGTATTCGCCAAACTCCATGACGTATGAATAATTGTCATTCGTAACATAATTGAGAAGGTAACGGTCCCATACAGGAACACGCACATCTGTCGAAAACTTTTGATCGACTTCTTCAGAAATAATAGGTTCAAATGTCATCGCAATAAACAAGAAAACGATTGCTAGAGCAATGGTTGAGGCAAGTATGGAATTAAATTCTCGAGTAGGATTGGAATCATGACGCTGATAGGATTTCCAATCAGGCTCGACGAGTTCAGCAAGTACAGCATCATCGGCCATGGTCTTGGCATATGTTGCTATATTTTGATGTTGACCTCTAATTCCAAAATATAGCATAACAACAATCAAAACATACCTTTCACAAGTTGCATCATGGAGGATATTACTTCGTTCAATGGACATTTGACTGAAGGCATCCCTCACATCATACCTCAACATCCTGGTATTTCTGATAGGGTGGACCACGCCCCAGCTCGTCGCCAAATCCTTTCAAATCAAGAAAAGATACTTGCACTAAAAAATGCTTTACGATACTTTAAACCAGAACATCACGATTTCCTCGCTAGGGAATTTCTTCAGGAATTACAACAGTACGGTCGCATTTACATGCATCGATATCGACCTGTTGAATATGAAATATATGCACGACCAATACACCATTATCAAACGAATTCGATACAAGCAGCATCAATTATGCTTATGATTCATAACAACCTTGACCCAAGAGTTGCCCAATTCCCTCATGAACTAATCACCTACGGAGGTAACGGTTCCGTCTTTCAAAATTGGGCTCAATACCGTTTAGTCATGAAATATCTCAGTGAAATGACGGATGAACAAACATTAGTAATGTACTCAGGCCATCCACTAGGCCTATTTCCATCAAGTAAAGAAGCACCACGCGTCATTGTGACAAATGGAATGGTCATTCCAAATTATTCGACTCAAGATGATTACGAAAAGATGAATGCAATGGGTGTAACTCAGTATGGGCAAATGACTGCAGGTTCGTACATGTACATCGGCCCACAGGGAATTGTTCACGGAACGACAATCACTATTCTAAATGCAGCACGAATGAAATTTGGACTCTCAAGTGAAGACGATTTACGAGGAATGATGTTCATTTCATCTGGCCTTGGTGGAATGTCAGGTGCTCAAGCCAAAGCCGCAACAATTGCAGGTGCTAGTTCGATCATCGCAGAAATGAATTATCATGCTGCCACCAAAAGAAAAGAACAAGGCTGGCTTACCTCGGTCACCGATAATGTAGATGATGCCATCACACTTATGGTTGAGTCTGCTGAAAAGAAAGAACCTATATCAATTGGTTATGTTGGTAATATCGTTGATTTGTGGGAGCGATGTGTTGAGCGAAATGTAGTTCCGCATCTTGGAAGTGACCAAACCAGTTTACACAACCCATACCAAGGAGGATATTTTCCTGTTGGATACTCATACGAAGAAGCAGCCCAAATGATGTCTCAGCATCCGGCGAAATTCAAAGATGAAGTTCAAGAGACACTCCGTCGACATGTCAATGCAATTAATACATTATCAAACAAGGGCATGTATTTTTGGGATTATGGCAATGCGTTTCTTCTCGAAGCTTCTAGAGTAGGGGCTAATGTAATGAATGAAAATGGTGAATTTCGTTACCCCTCGTATGTCGAGGACATCATGGGTCCAATGTGTTTTGACTATGGATTTGGCCCATTCAGATGGGTCTGTACGAGTGGTCTTGAAGAGGATTTAGCCATCTCTGACTCGATTGCTTGCGAAGTTCTTATGGACATGAAGAATGGCTCTCCTGAAGACATACAACAACAAATTTCGGATAATATACGATGGATAGAACAAGCGGGGGAAAATCAAATGGTTGTTGGCTCCCAAGCAAGAATCCTCTATGCTGATGATGAAGGCCGTAGAAGAATCGCATCTGAGATGAACAAAGCAATTGCAGATGGTCGTATAACTGCACCAATTGTTCTTGGAAGAGACCATCACGACGTATCTGGAACTGACAGTCCGTACAGAGAAACAGCAAACATTCGTGATGGGTCTATGTTTACTGCTGATATGGCAATTCAAAATGTCCTTGGTGATGCATGTAGGGGTGCAACATGGGTAAGCATTCACAACGGAGGAGGCGTTGGATGGGGAGAGGTTATCAACGGCGGATTTGGCCTTGTACTTGATGGCTCAATACATTCAGAACAAAAATTGCAATCGATGTTGATGTGGGATGTCAACAATGGTATTGCCCGAAGGGCATGGGCACGAAACCACGGGGCAATTCAAACCATCAATAGAGCAAATAAGTCGATACCAGGGCTCAAAGTAACATTGCCTCATATTGCTGATGATTTGATGATCACAACAATTTTGGAGGAATTCGATGACTGAATCAACTGTATTTCTTGATGGAGAGACACTCACGTTGACCGAAGTCTACATGGTTGCTTACCATCATGTGCAAGTTGAAGTTGCTTCTGATTCTTGGTCAAAAGTCCTCGCCTCACGGGGTGTCATCGAACGAATCCTGAGAAGTGGAGAAACAGTTTATGGAGTCAATACAGGCTTTGGTTCATTGGTTAATACTCGAATCGAAGTTGACCAACTTAAAGAACTCCAACAAAATCTCATTCGTTCACATGCGACGGCAATTGGTCCTGCTATGGAAAAAGAGATGGTAAGGGCAATGATGGTTATTCGACTAAATTCACTATGCAAAGGATATTCGGGTGCACATCCGGATGTTTTGAACCAAATTGTAGAATTTCTTAATCACGACATTGTACCTTATGTGCCAAGAATTGGTTCACTCGGTGCAAGTGGTGACTTAGCACCATTGTCGCACATAGCTCTCAGTCTTATTGGAGAAGGATATGTATTGCATCAAGGCGAGCGAGTTCCAACACATGAAATTCTAAAGGAGAAAGGCCTCATCGGTGTAGAACTACGAGCAAAAGACGGACTATCACTCATCAATGGTACGAGTCAGATGACAGCCTACCTTGCAATATCGGCCTACAAACTGTCCAAAATATTACCAATAGCCGACATTATTTATTGTTCATCACTAGATGCGGCTAAGGGAAGTTCAACGCCCCTCATTGAACTTGTCCACGAGGCTCGACCCCATCCTGGACAAATAGCCGTGGCAAGAAGAATGCGAAAAATAATACAAGATTCACAGATTCTTGAATCTCACAAAAATTGTGAACGCGTCCAGGACCCATACTCATTTCGTTGTGCTCCACAAGTACATGGAGCAATTCATGAATCATTTCTACGTTTATCAGAAACGCTACAAATTGAATTGAATAGCTCGACCGATAATCCACTTGTTTTTCCTGATGCAAAGAATCCCGGAGCCCACGAAATTGTATCACAAGGTAATTTTCATGGTGAAATTATCGCAATAGCATCTGATTCAATGGTTTTATCACTTTTTGAGTTGGGAAGTATGAGTGAACGTAGGATGGACCAACTCCTTGATATTGCAAAGAGAGCACCTAAGCCATTCTTGGCATATGATGCGGGGTTAGAATCAGGTTTGATGATCGTTCAATATGTTGCAGGAGCCGCCTTGTCGGAACTCCATGGACAAATTCTACCACGAACGGGATTTTCAACCTCAACTTCTGCCGGTCAAGAAGACCATGTTTCGATGGGCGCAACTGCAGCATACAATTTATTCAAAGCTACACAAAGGATTAGCGAAATTCTTGCATGTGAACTTATGATAGCCATTGATGCAATGGAGTTCTATGAAGAAATTTCAAGCCCAGTTGTAGAAGAGTTACGGAAATGTGGGCGAGCAATATATCCAAAACGTAGTGGAGATGTCACCACATCGGACTACATTATGAACATAGCAAAATGCATCAATGAAGGCACGTGGCTGTCGACAATAGAATCGATTTTTGGAACATTGGGTTGAGAATGTTGTATACTTGTCTCAATTTATTTCAACCATTTTTCTACATCTTCAAAATTCTCTAGTTGATATAAATTGTACATCGACCTTTGAATCGATTTCACGTTGAGTTGATTTGATTTTGCCTCAACTTCACGGATGAGTTCTATAGCCTGACGCACCTTTTTTTCGACATGAATGTATAATTCATACGCATTTTCCAAATCGTTCATTGATAAAGCAGGCTGTAATTCAGAAACATCAAATCCCATTCTTTTCCACTGAAGCATTCGTTTAGCGATATGGTCTCTGTTGAAGCCTAACTTTGGAAGTGTTGTTAGCATTCTCAAACCACTGTCACCTTGGTCAACATCAAGAGGAATTGAATGTTCAAGCGTTGAAATTTCCCTCGAATTTGATGATTTAACTGAGGAATGCATTGGTGAGATATTTGGTGCAAATCTTCGAATTCTTGCATATTGTATGGGAGTTAATGTGAGAGGGCTAAGAATAAAAACAAATTTTTGATGTGATCCAAGACGTTGACCAACATTCGATATGAAAGTATACACGTCAGTTTCAGTATACAATTCGAACAACCAGTCAAGTCCCTCGAAAACTATGAAATCAAATTCAATCTCTTGTTTGTTGATACAATGTTCAATGTCGTGGAGATGTGGCTTCATGTTCAAGGGGCCTTCTCGATTTGTCAACCAATAGACTTTCATTCGGTCAAAGCCGATGTATGATGCAAGTGTTCGATGATCAAGTCTTGAGAAAAACAAAATTTGTTCGGAATGAGAGAAATATGGCTCTAAAGTATCAAAAAGCGATTGATAGGTTGTAAATTCCAAACTCATTAACGAGTTGGAATCCTTATCCATACTCCCTCACCCTTTGCGACAATCTATCAAATTTCGGATAATTTCTATCTTAAAAGCGATGAATGTATATAATATTCTTCTTCCTAGGCAATGTAGGTGTGACGATGTCGAAGGAAGAAAATCAAGCCGGTTCAATGGCAGAATGTGGTGCATGTCGAGAACTGATACCTATCGATTCACCTGAATGCCCATCATGCGGCGTTTCTTTTTCCGGCATCTCAGACCAAGCATTGGGTGAATGCGGTGCGTGCAACAAACTTGTACCAATTGATTCAACAAAATGTCCAGAATGTGGCGTTGTATTTGTCGCCGACGATGTCGTCGATGTTCTTCGAACCTGGTTATCTAAAACTGGAATTTCAGTTTCACAATTATTTGAGCGATTTGATGTCGATGGTAATGGCGTCATCGATTCAGACGAATTGAGAAATGGACTGCTCGACCTTAATCTAGCCGACCTCCCCCCATCCCAAGTCGAACGTCTTGTTGAGACAATTGATGAAAATGGTGATGGAGAAATTGACTTAGGTGAACTTGAAATCATCATAGAGGGTGACATTGCAAAAGAAATGGGCTATTCTGAAGCCGTCTTGGAGCGAGTTATGAAGTCCTTCAACATCACGAATAGGGATGAATTCATTGCCTTCGCATCGAAGATGGATGAAGATGAAAACCGGTATCTCAAAGAATCTGAACTCAAAAAAGCAGCTGCATTATTTGTTCAAGGGGAATCGAACGAAGATATCGTCGAACAGACAACAAGCAATGATAAGGAATCTATTCAAGAAAATGACGAACCACTGGAAGAAGAAGACACAATTGATGATGATGTCGACGTTGAAGACGAAGGTGTAGAAGGTGATGTTACTGATGATGTCGTAGAAGATGAGGAACAAGCCAACGTTGAAAATATCCATGAAAACGATATTGACGATGAAATTGAACATGAAGAATCCGTTGAAGAGGATGAGGACATAGATTCAGAGGAATATGACGATGATGTTCACACTGGAGATGAAGATAATAATGAAATTCTTGATGAAGATGATGAAATTGACTTTGTCCCCGGCCAACATAAAATGGATGCTTTTGAAAAACTCGTCGCTTTGATGGATGAACAGGGTGTTTCAGTAACAAGATTTTTCAATAATTTAGACAAAAATGCCGATGGAAGGTTGAGTTACGAGGAATTGAACTCAGCAATTCAGAATGAACTCCAAGGAACACTGACTGAGGACGAAATTTCCGAATTAATGGGACAACTCGACGAGGATGGCGATGGAGAAATTGATCTCATAGAATTTATTCAATCCTTAGAAGAACATGAAGAGGCAATTGAGGAATCTAAGAAAGAACCTAAAGAGAAGATTTTCCCCACAGTATGGCAAAAAAGAATGATGTCAAAGCAATGGAATGATATCATCTACCCTATTGCACACACGTTGTTTGGTCTGCTCATTGTTGCATTATTATTCAATGCACTTGTTGGACCTGTTGATGGTTCTGGCGGGAATGTTGCTCAAGACACTGCAGATGGATTTTTCATCATCGATGAGGATACAACCCGACTCGATGGGGCAATCTATCCATGCGATAAAACAATTCAGATTGGTGAATGTGCAAATAGCTTAACACCTCTTGCGGGTGATGCAAGTTCTATGCCCAAGGGATTTTATTGGGATGGAATACTTGGGTTAGTCCTATCTACAATTGGTTTAATTGCATCCCTAACATTACATTTCTACCTTGCACCTGCTTGGAGAGAAAGAATGCGTGCAAAGAAGGAAGTTCAAGATGATAAAGCAGATGCACAGGAATATGATGAAGCGTTTGTTAAACTCGGGGAATTCATGGTCGAAAACGACCTTACAATTCGAGAAGTATTTGAGAAAATCGATGCAGACGATGATTATGAAATCGATGGCCCTGAATTCCAAAAAGGTATTGAAGCAATAGTTGGAGATGCTTTGACACCTCAGCACATTCAATCAATTTTGAACGAGTTAGATGCAGACAACAGTGGAAAAATTGACCCTGAAGAATTTATTACCGCGATGATCAATCTTGATATGGGTATCCTTTCAGATTATGAAGAACAAGAAGAACAAAATCAAGATACTGACGAAGATGAAGGCGAAATCGATGATTTCCAAATTGGTGACTTCATTGGTCTGATACTCTATGATGACGATGGAAATGAAATCGAAGATGTCTTCGGAACGATTATTGAATTTGATGATGATGAAGAAACTGTGACCATTGAAGAAGATGAAACTGGAGATGAAATCACAGGATATCTTGAAGATGCTTTCTTCCCAGAAGAGTGATGAGTTTGCATGATGGTGAGAATCGGGTAAAGTCGTTCGAAAATGTCGTCCAATGCCCTGTTTGTGGTTGCCTTGAAAAGAAAGGAACGTCGAAATGTCCAGAGTGTGGGACATTCCATTCAGGTGCTGTCATGGAAGAAAGGAAACCACCAACAGCTCAAGAAATAGAACAGTATACGGCACCAATCATTGACCCGCTGAATTATTCTATTCGACCAAATCAGTCTCTACCTGAAGAAGAGTTTGAGGAATCAAAAGATGTTCGAAACTGGGAAGGTGGAAATACAGATTTTAGTTTCGAAGATGATGACTCGATTCCTCAACGGATTGCCGAGAAAGAAATTCCTTCGGATGAAATAATAACTGATAATTAGACATAAATCGCTCAGACACTAGTTAAGATGACATCAATGGTGGGCTCGGAGAGAATTGAACTCTCGATCTTCGCCATGTCAAGGCGACGTCATAACCCCTAGACCACGAGCCCGACGCAATCCTAGCCACCAACAGAGCCTATTAAACCGATTCGGTTTGAAATAGTAAAAAATTATTTGACGATTTTAGATATTTTACCTGTGCAACCTGGCTGAGAACAGAAACCCGCCATACGGGTTCGGCCATTATTCATTTTCACAAATTGCCCGTCCCGAATAGGGCCGTATGTTTTGCATTTTAGGCAGTAACCTTCGATATCACTCATATCTATCAAACCACCCTCAATATCATAATTTTTCAACACTTCGGACAATTATTCAATTTAGCACCAATTTTACCTCTTTAGGCTACCCTAGAAGGAACGTTTTTGAAAAAAATTGATACTTGAAGATAAGATTCCTTGTAAAAACGCTTTACTAAGCGACATTTTGATTCGGAAGGGAATCTATCAAAAACGATAACATCAAAAAAATGTCGCATAACATACATTATGCGACATCACCTTTGTCACTTTTTAACTCAAGATGTTCTTCATTTGTTTCAAACACCCCTACAAGTGGAGGGCCAGACAAAAGAGATTCAATTCCTCCATCTTTTTTATCGATTAGATCATTTGCTTTTTGTGAAATCTCTCTCCATGTTTCTTGAGAGGCAAAAACTGATTGTACAATAAACACTTCTCTTTGATCAGGATTACGACCAACCCAAGCCGAAACACATCCTGGTTGGCGACGTTTGAATTCTTGTCGAACCTCCAGCATTCTCATCAAACGGGCCTCTTTACCAATTATGCCCGAACATACGACAGTTTCAATCCAAAACATACAATCACTGAATTATCATTATTAGGCATCTAAGAAGGAATTTTATGATTTTCAATGGATGATGTGATTTCCATTCAAGCAAGTCGAGTGGACTGGTGAAGTCCCTGGTGTTTGACACCAATTTTCCCAGTTCGTCGAATGAAGAATGTTGAATGTAGCAGTATTCCCTTCCCTAATACTTCCATCGTCCAATTCATTTGGCAAGCTCGAAAACTTTGCTGCTTGAGTTGTAACGCATTTCAAACCCTGCAAAGGATGAAGTTTTGAACGTTGAACTGCAAAAGAACCAATCATTGGAATGGAGATAAATTGGCAGTTTGGATTAAAGTCGGATGCTAAGGTGAATGGTATTTCATGTTCTATGACTTCGGAATAATCATGAAACTCTTGTCCGAGGACATAAGGTGCAGCTGGTAAGAATCCCGTATTCACTGACGCATGTTTCATGAGCATACGCGATTCTAAAGGCGTATGAAATGCATGGTCGGCTGTATCAACACCGAGGTCAGCAGCCAATTCTGCACCTCCACTAATTTGAAATTCGTCGATATGCATTCTCAACCGTAAGCCCTCTTTCTTTGCTGCTCGTAAAATGTCTTCGGATTGTTCTACAGTGAACCAGCCAGGTTCACAGAAGACATCTGCTGAATGGGCAATGCCTTGATCGACGACTGCTGGCAACTGCTCATAAACGAGGTGCTCGACATACTCATTCTGACTCATTTCTTTTGGAAATGAATGTGCTCCCAACCAAGTATGTTCGAGCGATGGCAGATGGGATTGTTTCGATAGCATGCTACCACACTGTAATAATTTCAGTTCAGTTTCAGCGTCAAGCCCATAACCACTCTTCGCCTCAATGTGCGTTGTCCCGTGTGATAGAGCATTGCGTAAACGTACGTAACCAAGTTCATTCAAATCATCGATAGTTGCATTCCTGGTTTCATAGGTTGTATGAGTGATCCCCCCACCAATGTGTTCAATTTCAGCATATGATTTCCCTTCCATACGGTATCGAATTTCTTTAGATCGATCACCGCTCCACAGTAAATGAGTGTGTGCATCAATGAATCCCGGTACAATTGCTTTTCCGGCCACGTCAAAAAATTCTACATCAGCACTGCCAGAGAATTCATCTTGTATTTCTTCAGAATCTTTGACCACTTCAATTCTATTTGATTTCTCAACAATTGCCTTTCCAGATAAATATACATTATCTTCAATATTTGGCACAAATGTGGATAGAGAATTTTTCATGTGAACAATCGGTCCACAATTCAAATAGATTCTCCTCATTATATCGTCCAGAACATGAGAGTTCAAGAATGATGGCTTTCACGCTTTATCATGAGTGGATGGACACTTGGCATAGAAACAACGGCCCATACGTTCTCATTTGGCCTCGTAGACTCCGAAGGAGTCCCCTTTCCATCAACTTCAGATACGATTCGACCTGAGAAGGGAGGCATTCACCCTAGAGAGGCTGCTGACCACCACAAAGATTTGGCATCGAAACTCTTTCGAGGAGCACTTGAGAGTCAGAACTTAGATATTGGGGACATTTCAGCCATCGCTTATTCCCAAGGCCCTGGTTTAGGTCCATGTTTGAGAGTAGGTGCCGCAGTCGCCCGAAGTCTATCGTCCGCTCTCAATGTACCTCTCATCGGAGTGAATCATTGTGTAGCACACATTGAAATTGGTCGACAACAATGTGGTTGCGATGACCCTGTTCTTCTCTATGTTTCAGGAGGGAACACTCAAGTTATTGCACGACTCAATGGCAGATACCGTGTGCTCGGTGAGACACTGGATATTGGTATTGGAAATATGTTGGATAAATTTGCACGTTCAAACGGCATCCCATTCCCAGGCGGACCAGTGATTGAAAAACTGGCATTACAATATTTAGAGCACGAACAAAACCCAACTCTAGAAGGTCTCGAATTACCATATGCTGTACGTGGGATGGACTTGGCATTCTCAGGATTGATGACTGCCGCTCAACGATTAGTTGAGGGAGGAAAAAGTTTAGAATCAGTATGTTGGTCATTGCAAGAGCATGCTTTTGCTGCCTGTATCGAAGTCGCTGAAAGAGCATTAGCACATACTGGTAAATCTCAACTTCTTTTAGGCGGTGGTGTCGCATGTAACGAACGCCTTTGCACAATGTCAAGACTTATGGCAGAGGAGCGAGACGGAGCATCGTATGTTCCTCCGAAAATGTATTGCATCGATAATGGAACCATGATCGCAAGACTCGGGTGGCTTGAATTACAGAAGAGAACAACAAATTTGCATGAAAGTGCTATTGACCAATACCTCCGCACAGACCAAACACCAATCGTTTGGACATAGTTTGAAAGCCATAGACATTTAAACGGTCACCATACGGTTCTCGGTTGGGGGTCTGCCAAATTTCGGGTCGGAGGAAAAATGAACCGTTCAATCCATTTGCTCCGGATGCGGCAGCAGTTCGAAAACGAAGGAATGAATCACGCCCTCAACCACAGAAAAGACCTGAAATGCGGACAACCTTGAGCCAAAAGGAATCCCAACAAAAATCTCTAAAGGAATTGCAAGAGCAATCAAAACAGCAACTACAAGAACAAGGTGATGTAACGCAAACAGAATTTGTAAAATCACCATCAGAAAACATCACTACGCCCCAACCATCTCCTAAACCAATCCAATCAATTACAAACACATCAAAGCCTAAAATTGAATCCACAGAAGAACGTCGGGCACGACTTGCAGAAGCTTCAAAGTCGTTGAAACATGATGTTCAAAGCATCACTGAATCAATGAAAGTAGGCCCAATTCAACCTAAAAAGCAGGAAGTTATCGAGGCTAAACCTATCAAAACTGAAATTGAAAACGAGGGCATCGATCTTGACGACAGTGATTATGACGATGACTTTGACGACGATAGTAAACGAAGAAAGAAGCCTTCAAGGAAAGATGTGTTCAAGAAAATTGAAACTAAAATCACCGTTACAAACGATAGACGCCGTAAAAGACGCGGGGACAAACGTGGCGGTGGCGTTCAAAAGAAAGAACGCAGACTCGATTCGAAGCGGAGTATTGAATATCGATTTGCAGCAAGGGAAATCCTTGACCACCCCAGTGTTGCAGAAATCCACAGGTCGAACATTCTGGGTCAGGTTTGGGCCAAAGGTGAAAGAATGGGGATTGAAGATGCAATGCTGTATATTGATGAAAAAATCAGCGAAGGTATATTGACCCAAGACATAGCAAACCAAATTAAAGCACTCGTCAAGAATATGACAACGAGGAGATAAGTATGAAATTAGAACAAGACACAGTAGCATCAGTACACTATACAGGCACACATCCAGATTCCGGTGACGTGTTCGATACAAGCGAAGGACGAGACCCTCTCATGTTTTTAGTTGGTCACGGTCAAATGATACCTGGATTTGAAGAGGAAATGATTGGAGCCGAAGTTGGTGAACGCAGAGAGTTTACACTCGAACCAGAACGTGCATATGGTCAACGAGACGAAAATGCTGTACTTCAAATCGAAAAATCGAATTTTGAAGATTTAGAAAAAGAGGGCATTCTCGAAGTAGGCATTCAATTGGTTGCTCAAATGCCTCAAGGTCCAGCCCCATTCAAGATTATTGAAATTGGTGAAGACATGGTCACCGCTGATTTTAATCATGAACTTGCAGGCAAATCACTGACTTTTTCCGTTGAAGTTGTCGAATTACGTGCAGCAACAGATGAGGAAAAAACCCATGGACACGCCCATGGACCCGGTGGCCACCATCATCACTGAATGAAATCCGTAATTTGATGAACATCGTTTCCCTCGGTCATATGAAGCCGATGCGGAAAGATGTTTGGAAAACACTGAGTGGAGTTGAACTACCCCACACTATTGTAACTGCAGAAGAGATTGAAACACTCCAAACCATTGCACATCACCAACGGGCAGGTATGCCTCCCTACACGCGTGGCATCCATGAGAACATGTATCGCTCTAGGCTATGGACAATGCGACAATACGCAGGATTTTCTAGTGCAGAAGAAACGAATACACGATTCAAGTATCTCCTCGAACAAGGTCAAAAAGGCCTCTCAGTCGCATTTGATTTGCCAACTCAACTAGGTATTGATGCAGATGATGAACTGGCTTTTGGCGAAGTTGGAAAGGTCGGCGTATCGATTTCATCAGTTGAGGACATGAAAGAATTGTTCGATGGATTACCGCTCGACAAAGTAAGTACTTCAATGACAATAAATTCTCCAGCAATGATTCTCTTGGCCATGTATATTGTGGCTGCTGAAGAACAAGGAATATCTCCTGAGCAATTACAAGGAACGATTCAAAACGACATTCTCAAGGAATATATTGCCCGGGGCACTCATGTTTTCCCACCCAAACCAAGTCTCCGCCTCATCACAGATATTTTTCAATATTGCAAATCAAATGTTCCCAAATGGAACACCATTTCTATTTCCGGTTATCACATTCGAGAAGCAGGATCAACTGCTGTCCAAGAGTTGGCATTTACCCTTGCAAATGCGATTGAATATCTAGATGCTGCGATAGGCGTTGGTCTTCTCGTTGACGATGTGGCTCCTAGAGTTTCTTTTTTCTTTAATTGCCACAATGATTTCTTTGAAGAAATTTCCAAATTCCGGGCCGCTCGAACGTTGTGGCACGATATTGTTACCGAGAGATATGCACCGAAAAATTCTCGCTCGACAATGCTGCGATTTCACACCCAAGTTGCAGGTGTCAGTTTAACTGCACAACAACCACTAAACAATATTGCACGAGTCACTATTCAAGCATTAGCCGCGGTTCTTGGTGGCACACAATCCCTCCACACCAATTCCTATGACGAAGCGCTCGGACTCCCCACAGAAGCATCAGCCACAGTTGCATTGAGGACACAGCAAATATTAGCCGAAGAGTCAGGTGTTGCTGATGTGGTCGACCCATTGGGCGGTTCATATCATGTAGAACTCCTAACTCATGAAATGTACACAAATTCTAAGAAAATAATCGACCACATTCTTGAGATGGGGGGGGCATTAAAGGCCATTGAAGCGGGATGGCAACAAAAAGAAATTCATCTTTCAGCTTACCGATACTTGAAAGAAATTGAGGATAAATCACGAAATATTGTTGGTGTAAATTATGCAGAAATGCAAGAAGAGCAAACGATGCCGACAACAAAAATCAATGCCCAACTCCAAGACATACAAACAGAAAAATTACGTTCTTTGAAGCACAATAGAGACAATGAATCGGTTCGGAGGATTCTGGAAACGATACAAGCAACATCTGCAACGAACGAAAATTTGTTTCCTTTCGTGATTCAGGCCGTTCGGATACGGGCTACACTTGGAGAAATTATGGATGCAATGAAGGTAGAATTTGGTGAATACTCTGCTCCATCAGGTTTTTGAGGTGCTAAAATGAAGGATATTCAAATATTTTTGGACCATATAGGTATAGCAACAGATTCACTCGACGAGGGCTCTACATTTTGGAGTCTGATTGGCTTGGTTCAGTCTGAAGATGATGAGATTAATCAAGAACAAGGTGTCAATATCCGGTTCTTCAGCACAGGAGACAACAGTAAGAATTCCATTCCACCTAGAATTGAATTGCTCGAACCTCGTGGTCCCGATACACCTATTGGGAGATTCCTAGAGAAGCGTGGCCCTGGAATCCAACAAATTTGTTTTAGAATCAATGACCTTGAATCAATGATACAACATCTCATTTCTAATGGCATTCGTATGATTAATGAAACACCTCAACAAGGTGCAGGGGGGTGCCTCATCGCCTTTGTTCATCCATCGTCAACAGGCGGAGTGTTGGTCGAATTGTCACAAATAGTGTCATCAGAATAAAACCCAAATCATATATTGTGACTTCTTTTCAGTTGTAATATGAGAACTTGCATTGACCATTTACTTGCGTTACCTCATATTGATGGACCTCGACTCAAACAAGAATCCAGCTTTATTGCTCAGCGATTAGATGAACTTCGAGTAAAGAGAATTATCTCAAACGAAGCATTTCTTGATGCTGGTGCAATTCAAGGTGCAATTGAAATGATTGCAAATTTAGTAGAGTCAGGTGTGCCTCAAGCAGAAATTCATCAAAACCTTCGGGGCCAGTTGGAGAGAGCTATGAAGTTGGAAAGCAAGCATCCAGGCCTTAACCTTGCCATTGAGCAAGGAAGGGCGAGTTGAAGAAAATGGAAGACATTCTCCTTAGGGCTCGTAACATCTCGAAAAACTTTGGAGAATTGGAAGTCTTGGATTCAATCAATTTTGACATCAAAAAGGGCGAAATCATTGGACTCGTTGGTTCCAATGGTGCCGGCAAAACAACACTTTTGCGAATCTTGTCTGGGGTGTACAATGCCACGGCGGGAGAAATAAAATTCGATAATGGTGAAACGATCGAAACAGCAAGACAACGAATTGGTGTCGTACCAGAATCTACTGGATTGTATTCTCGATTAACTGCTTGGGAAAACATCCGTTACCATAGTCGGTTGTATGGTGTACGTGATGAATTTGCGTGGCGACGAACTTCACAACTTGCCGAACCACTCGGCATGACAAATGCATTATCAAGACATACCAAAGGTTTCTCACGAGGGATGAGGCAAAAGACCGCTCTCCTTCGTGCGTTAGCACATTCACCTCATTTGCTTCTTCTTGACGAGCCGACTTCTGGACTTGATATCACAAGCGCGAGGACATTACGCAAACTCATTTTGAAACTAAAAGACGAAAGGGGTGCTGTGATCTATTCGACGCATCAACTTGCAGAAGCTGAACAAATTTGTACGAGAATCATCATCATTCACAATGGAGAAATACGGGCTGATGGAACTGTCTTGGAAATTCTTGAATCAACGAATAAAAACTCATTGGAAGAGGCATATGTTCACCTTACATCAGATGACGCACGTCCTCGGTTTGAACATGAAGAAAAAACGACAAGACTGTCCGCATGGTGGAGACAATTGTTCACTGGCAAATTACCCCCAAAACAAATAGGTGGTGATGAGTCTGAATAATTCGAGGAAACGTGTTCAAACAATTGCAAAAAAAGAACTCGTAGAATTTGCACGTGATTGGAGGACCATTCTTGCGATTCTTGTTATTCCATTACTTCTCTTTCCTCTATTATTCATTCTCTTTCCGATTCTACTAGAATCTGAGGCAGAAGAACGACAATCAATGCAACTAAACATTGAGATTCAGACATCCTTCAATAACTCTGAATTTCAAACATACTTCAATGATTCAAATTTGATGATTACCTATACAGATTTATCGAACAGTAATGTATCTCAAATCACAGATTCTGAAACTGAAGCACTGCGTGGCCTACATATCGACTCAATTCTCAAACTATCAAAAGACAACATTACATACACATACGGGCTTTTCTACCTTTCAACATCAGAACTCAGTTTAGAATCAAGGTCTCGGGTTTTGTTGATTTTAGAACAATGGGAACAAGATGAAATCAAACATCGAATCGAAGGTGCTGGCCTTGATATCGATGAGACACTCAACCCGGTTCAACCGGAAGGTGAGTTCGTAGCAAACGATGTCGCAACAAAGGGCGAACAATCTGGAATGCTGCTTTCATTGTTTATTCCACTCGTCCTTTCAGTTTGGACATTTACGTCTGCCATTCAACCCTCAATTGATATGACAGTTGCTGAAAAAGAACGAGGAACTTTAGAAGCACTTTTGGGTTTACCTTGCTCAAGAAAAGAATTGTTGCTTGGAAAATGGCTGGCCGTTGGGACAATAACTGCTATTGGTGTTGCGTTACAAATCGCAGGCCTATTATTTGCAATCACATATTTAGCTTCAACGAATTTATTCAGTCTACCGTCTTTATCAGCACTGAGTCTCATCTTACTTTTTGTTGCGGTTGTTCTGTTTGCGATAATGGTTGTTGCAATTGAATTGGCAATCGCCATACGCTCTCATAGCGTCAAAGAAGCAGGTTCCATTCTTGGGCCCGCTGTATTGTTTATCCTCTTTCCAGCATTGTTCAGTCAAGTGATTAACTTAGACAACATCGAATTGTTTTGGTTCGGGATTCCAGTTGTCAATGTACTTTTGGCATTAAGAGAATTGTTGATGGACAGAGTTGTTGCGGAGCACATCGCTGTTTGGGTCATCACTTCGATTCTCTACGCTGGTTCTGCTGCATTGTATGCTGCTCGGCAATTTAAACGAGAAGATCTTGTCACAAGCGTTAGTTGAAAGAAAAATCAGAAAAACATTCTCGAAGAATATCAATGATGAGGTCAATTTCTTCAGATGTAATCTCAAGGTGAGATGTAAACCTCAATGCATTGATACCACCATGTATCACTCCAAGTCCACGCTTTCTGCACCATGTTTCGACGCAATCAAAACCGACTACTGGATGGGTGTCTTCGACGAGTTCTATCGAACAAAGCAAACCGGTCCCTTGTACTTTCAAGCAAATTTCAGGGAACTCTTCGACGAGCTGTTTTAACTTCTCAACGAATTCAATACCACGGTCTCGAATATTATCTCGAAGACCACCATGTAGACTATCAAGTACTGAATTAGCAACTTCCAGTGCCCGGGGATTGGTAGTCATAGTGTTGCCATAAATTCCTGTAACATACAATTCTGATGCTCGTTGAGATAAACCTAGCACTGAAAGTGGATATTGACCAGCATTGAGAGCCTTTGACCAGGTTTCACAATCTGGAACTTCTGCGTCTTGAAAACCAGGATAGTCTATGAGAGATAAACAACCATGACCGCGAAGACCAGCTTGTATTGAATCAATCAACAGAATCGAGCCATGTTCAAGAGTTCGTTGACGAGCGGCGTCGTAGAATAAGCGGTCAAGTTCTTGACCAGGATTTCCTTCTCCTTGAACTGGTTCTATGGCAAATAATTCAACAAATTGATTATTTTTTTCCGCTGTATCAAATGCTAAGTGCAATGCTTCGATGTCGTTTGCAGGTACTAAAATGAGATTGCTTCGATTTCTAAATGATGCGAGATTTTTGATATATTTTGAGATACATGAGTGTGATAATTGAGCAGGACGGTCAGTTCTTCCATGGAAACCTTGAACCACTGCCATCATCACAATTTCCTTTCCTTCGTGTCGTCCACCAACATCAGTGAGTAATTTTGCATTTACATCAGCAATTCGACACGAGACGGTGACAGATTCGGAGCCACTGTTCATACAGATAAATCGGTCAAACGGACAATGCCCTCTTGTGTGACCCAATTCTCTTCGCATGCGCTCTTCAAAGCGAAGCTGAGAAAACGATGGCGTCATGACGTTGGCCATCACCCAATTCTTTGACATTGCTTGAATAACATGCTGAGGCCCATGCCCGAATCCGAGCATACCATAACCACCATTGTCATGAATTACGGCTCCGTGTGAGGTGATGATCCACGGGCCATTTGCAGCGAGTGGCACATATGGGTTAATCGTGGGTGCTGAATAAAAATTGACAAAACCTTTCTGGACTTTAGTACAAAGTTCACTTTCCGAGAGCAAGAAAATCTCTGATCCTAATTCCTCTTCGAGAATACTTTTGTATTCAATTGCTCCATGAATAGCTAGAGTTAACCTAGGATCGAGTTCCAAAAAACGAAGTATTTCATCATCTTTTAATCCGATTGTCATTGGTTCACCAGATTCATCCCTCAATGTTTTGAGCATTGCTAAATCGGGTGCTATTGCCTGCATGGTTTCTATGTATGTTAGGCGTTCTTTCAACCTTTTGTTGTTTCATTTGTTGAATTCAATATTATTTGAGTAATATTATAATAATATGCAATCGACGGCAAATCATGCCTAAGATATCACTAGACATGCCTCAAGAACTCGTGGATGATTTGAGAATCCATGTAGGTGACGAAAAAAAATTCATTAGTTTAGCAGATGCAATACGAACAGCTTGTCGAAAACTCCTAGACCAACTTGACGAAATTGATGAACGGCATGGCAGAGGTGCTTGAAATGCCAAATAGAAAAGAAGCAGAAAAAGCCATACAGACCTTACTTGAGTATCTTGAGGGCGAAGGTGCTCATCATCGAGAAGGATTGCAGCGAACACCAGAAAGGGTCATTGAATCATGGGATGAAATTTTTGCAGGCTATAAAGATTCAGCGGCAGACATTCTCGATGCCACATTCAACGGTGAGGAATACGACGGGATTGTCCTTCTCAAGAACATTGAATTCACTTCGACCTGTGAACATCATCTGCAACCATTTAACGGCGTTGCACATGTTGCATATATCCCAGTTGACCGAATTGTCGGCATCAGCAAACTTGCTAGGCTTGTTGAACTTCACGCACGACGGCTACAAAATCAGGAACGTATCACCAAATCTATTGCAGATGATTTAGAACAACATCTGAAACCTTTGGGTTCTGCGGTGATCCTTGAAGCATCACATGGTTGCATGCAATGTCGTGGTGTCAAAAAACAGAACGCAGTTATGACAACTTCTGCTATGCGAGGTGTCTTTTTTGACAAAGCAGAAGCACGTTCAGAATTATTTCAATTAATCGGATAGTAGGTGAGATTAATGGTCGATTGTGGCATTTCTGGAGAAGAGGTCAAAGATTTAGTTTCGGATTTTGCAAAGGAATACAATGTTGTTGAAATCTTTCACTCAGTTCAGGGCGAAGGACATCGAACTGGAATCCCTCATGTCTTTATTCGGTTTGGAAAATGTAATCTGAAATGTGAATGGTGCGATACTGATTTTGAAACATATTCAACCATGAATGCCATTGACATTCTTTCTGAAGTAATGAAATTCAACTGTAAGAATATTATTTTCACTGGAGGTGAACCAATGCTCAATGACCTGTGGCCACTTCATCGATTATTGAAATCGAGAGGGTATTTACTGTCAATCGAAAGCAATGGTACGATTGAGATACCTGAAGGGCTGGTTGACTGGATTACAATTTCGCCCAAAGACCAATTGTATCCAAATGCTTCAATTAAACAGCGTATTGGAAACGAATTAAAATGTGTGTATGTCGGACAAAACCTTTCCATGTATGATGAATTAAAGCAGGGTTTTGACCACCTCTATCTCCAACCTTGCTATATGGAACATGAAACGATTGAGTGGAACGGGAAGCACTTCTGTGATACAGAAGAAGTAGTAAAACAAAATTCTGAGTGGAGATTATCTCTTCAAACTCACAAATGGATGGGGGTAAAGTAATGGTTGCGATTCAAAAAGTCGTTGTTTCATTTTCGGGAGGCATGGACTCAACATCTCTCGTTCTTCGATATCTAGCAAATGGTTACCATGTTGTTGCTGTCTCATTTCTCTATGGTCAAAAGCACTCATTTGAGATTGAATGTGCGAAGAAAACCATTGCCTTGCTTCAAAAAATTGGTTGTAATATTAATCATGAAATTGCAGATTTATCATCGGCGATGAACCTCTTTACGAGTGCTCTTTTGTCTCATGACGCCATGATACCGGAAGGCCATTACGAAGAAGAACAAATGAAAGCAACTGTTGTGCCAAATCGGAATGCAATTTTCTCATCACTGATTTATGGAAAGGCTCTCTCAATTGCAATTCAGCACGACGAGAATGTAAAGATCGGTTTAGGCGTCCATAGTGGCGACCATGCAATTTATCCCGATTGTCGGCCAGAATTTTATGATGCAATTCATGATGCTTTTACTCTTGGAAATTGGGACAGTGAAAAAGTTTCATTTGACCTTCCATACCTTCATGGGAATAAATCAACAATACTCAAAGATGCATTGGCATCATGTGAAACTCTTGGCTTGGATTTCAATGAGGTGTTCGTAAATACCCTCACCTCATACAATCCAGATTCTATGGGGCGTTCCTCAGGCAAATCAGGCTCCGACATTGAACGAATTTTAGCGTTTCACGACATCGGAAGAAAAGACCCCATAGAGTATCAAGATTCTTGGGGAAATGTGCTACATCATGCATTAGAAATTCAACGAAGACATCAAGATGAAAGGTACAAAGATACATTGTCTGAACTCGAGTATTATGTCACACGGCAAGGTGGAACAGAACGCCCATATACAGGTGCTCTACTTCATGAAAAGCGAATAGGAACATACACTTGCAAGTGTTGTCATCACCCATTATTTGATAGCGGCTCCAAATTCGATTCGGGATGTGGATGGCCAGCGTTTCACACAGAAATGGATGGTGCTGACATTGTCCGAATAGAAGATAGAAGTCATGGAATGATCCGTGTCGAGGTTCGATGCAAACATTGTGATGCACATTTAGGTCATGTCTTTGAAGATGGACCTAAGCAACATGGGGGCGAACGATATTGCATTAATTCAGTATCGATGAATTTTACAGGTGTGGAGGAATAAAAATGACAACGAGAATAAGGCGATTTATAGAAACTGATACAGGACATCGTGTACCAAATCACAAATCGAAATGCAAACACATTCATGGTCATCGTTACCGTTTTGAAGCTGAAATCGAGGGTGAAATCATTACGAGCAAAGGCGTCTCAGAAGAGGGGATGCTCATTGACTTTAGTGATGTTTCAGAAATACTCAAGATACATGTTCACGATGTGATTGACCATGCATTCATTGTTTCAAATGAAGATACGGAGTTGCTCGAACTGCTCAAACAAATGCCAACAGAACATCGAACTGTAATCGTTCCCTTTATTCCCACCGCAGAAAATCTTGCTAAATGGGCCTTTGAGCAAGTTCATCCACACATACAGACATCATACAGCAACACTTTGAAATTAGTAGCAATGCACTGTCGAGAAACACCAAAAAGTACCGCATCT
>Ga0255766_10001275_pt1 | contig 23173 bp, 24 predicted proteins | sample 071ome_23_FD_179966 | JGI IMG/M metagenome (GOLD analysis project Ga0255766, IMG submission 179966) | Coastal salt marsh microbial communities from the Groves Creek Marsh, Skidaway Island, Georgia - 071403BT metaG (version 2) | ecosystem: Environmental > Aquatic > Marine > Intertidal zone >... | reverse complement strand
GGTGTCATTGGGCGTAATGCCTGATAATACGGGTATCTTCCTCTAACGGAGTCTGTTACTGTTTAGATCACCTCCCTTTATAAAGCTGGATCCTAGTGATCCATGGCCCCCTGCATTTCGTTTTAGTCGGTTATGGAAGACGTGGTTTCTGGCGCTGGAAGCATGCTTATGGGCTCTTTAGCCAAATCAAATTCGGTCAAAGAACCGGCGTCTGCACCGAGGGTCTCCAACGACGTCTCTGACAGCGACGAGCAGTTGTTGATTGCGGTGGGTAACCACCAGGACCGTGCGGCCTTCAATGCCCTGTTTTCCCGATTTTCCAACAAAATTTACGCGATGGGCATGAAGCTGACGCGGAATGAGCAGCTGTCGCACGATCTTGTGCAGGAAGCCATGCTGACGGTCTGGCAGAAGGCGCCGCTGTACGATTTGGATCGGGGAACAGCCCAGAGCTGGATTTTTACGCTTACGAGAAATCGGTGTTTCGACATTTTGCGTAAGATGAAGCGACAGCCCGCTACCGTGAGCGCGGATGATATCTGGCCGCAGGAGGGCGACATAGACTCCCAGCTGGTGCACGAGGAAATGGGCACTATGGAAGTCGAAGTCAGCAAGATAGAAAGTTTTTACGGTCAACTGCCTGCCGCTCAGCGGGCCGTTGTTGAACAGATTTACATTCATGATCGTACTCACGAAGAGGCGGCCGCGGTACTGGAGATCCCTTTGGGAACGCTCAAGTCACGGCTTCGACTCGGAGTGGGAAAATTGAGACAAATGGTTGGTACCGAAGTATGAATATCGACGCAAAATATCACCCGACACCTGAACAGCTTGAAGGCTTTGCCCAGGGCTCTCTGGCGCCCGGCATGAATGTGGTCATCTCCGCTCACGTCGAGCTGTGCGCCACCTGCCGGCAATCGATCAGTGAGCTTGAAGAGGCCGCCTCGGAAGAGTGGTTGAGAAGCACGCCGGATACCAGGGCGAGCAGCATCAATTTTTCGGCGATGATTGACAGTATTGTCGATCACCCCCAAATCAAAGGTGACGACGCTACGTCGGGCAATGTGCCCGAAATCCACATGCTGGATCACAGCGTTACGTTGCCCCGGGCGCTCGCGAAGGTGGCCTCGGACGGTCTGGTCTGGAAGCAGCTTGCCGGCGGCATCAACCAGGCAACGGTGACCCTGGATGATCAGACACAGTGTGAATTCCTGTACATGAAACCCGGCAGTCAGGTGCCCGTGCACAAACATCAGGGTAACGAGGTCACGCTGGTGCTGGATGGCAGCTTTGAGGACGAGCTGGGCCACTACAAGCCCGCTGACTTTGTTGTACGGACAGCCAAGGACCTGCATCAGCCTGCCAGTGAAGAGGGATGCCTTTGCTTTGCCGTTCTGGACAGCCCGCTGACCTTCACCAAGGGTCTGGCTCGCCTGCTCAATCCGTTTATCCGTTACCGCTTCCGGCGCGCGACTTCAGCAGCCGCTCACTAGGCATCAGATGGTACGGTCACCTTCAGCCCCCGGCGGCTTGGAGGTGACCTCACCGCTCAGGTCATCCCCGCAGCTTAGCGGCCTACGTCTTTCCTCACCGCGTCGATATTCATTGCAACGGAGATCCGTTCCCTCTTTCCGGTATACGGCCGCACTCCGTGCCGCAGCCATGCCGGGAACACGATAAGATTTCCACGCTGCAGTTCAATTTCCGTCTGGTACTGCTGAGGTTCGCCATCAGCGCCCCGCATTCGAAATGCCGTGTCACGCATCGCAGCCATGGGGAATCTCGGATCTTCCAGGTAAAAGCTTCCTCCGGCGTTACTGGATTCCTGCTCAGTCTCATAGCCCATATCAATGTAGAGCACGGCAGCCCACAGGTTGCCGGGATGGCTGTGCAGATGATTCAGACCTCCCGCGGGTGTCACATTCGCCCACATGCGTACCAGCCACTCTCGGTCTGCCACTGACGAATCCTGAAAATGGCTCATACGCTTGGCGATATTAATGGCTGTCTGTGCAAGTTTTTGCGCGGGCTGGCCGCCCCATTCAAGCATGTCTGTGTCGGAGTGCCAGCCGCCGATGTTAGAGCGCGCCAGACCGGGGCTCTGATCCTTGCGCTGTCGGATCAGGCGCTCCAGTTCAGAGATCAGGGCGTCGCCATCGGTTAAATTTCCATACGCCAGTGGCGTCTCGAATAGGCCGAGAGGCTGCACCTTCGCAGCCTGTGGTCGGAGTTTGTCGATCAAAATACGTTCGGACATTTTCTAAACCTATAGCAGCCATTTGACATCTTGATGACACCAGCAATGTTTAAACAGACCGCGGGTAAACCTGCTTGCTCTGACGGCGATGGTCTCTGCTGTGCTGTAACAAAAATGCAAAATTTTGGTCGCAAAATTGCAACATGCGGCCCCTAAACTTAGCGGCATGAAAATTCTTTTCCCACTGGTGAAATTAGGAGCCGATATGCATTTCAACAATTTCAGAATTCATGCCATTGCCAGCGGTGTCGCGCTGAGTGTCGCTGCGTTGACCTCACAAGCTGCTGAGCCACCGGCTCTTCCGGTCGCTGGCGCTAAATCAGGCGCGATGATCCTCGGAGGCGCCACTCTGAATGGAGGGGCATCGTATCAAAATGAGCTACCTGCGGCGGATGCCTTTGATATTGTCGCGACAATTAAGCCAGACAGTTCTGATGTCGGCAAAGCCGGTTCGCTCATTGCTGTACTTGATGTGTCGGGCGTTGGAATGTTCAACCTGCTTTCCGGTGGAATCTGGGTGCCGTTCGATGCGGCTAACCCGCAAGCCTTCAAAACTAAAACTCTTGAGGCCGAAGAGAATATCTCCATAATTGACGACCTCATTGGTTCCGATACCAACTTAACCGGTGCGACTTTGAGCGCATTTGTGGGTTATTACACCGACGGTGATTTCGGCACCATCACCTACAGTTCGACGCCTGCTACGGCAACCATTCAGGCTGCGCCAACCGGATGCCCGGCGGGAACGAGTACTAATGCTGCGACTTTTGAAGGAAAGCCGGTCTGCAATCTGCCGGTGGGATCTCCCATCACAACTGACATGCATCTCACTGCCAATAACAGCTATTTTATGAACGGTACCGTATTCGTCGGTGAGAATGATCTGAACACCCCGGATGCAGAAAAGGTCAAGCTGACAATCGATCCTGGCACTAAAATCATCTCGGAAGGTGGCCAGTCAGCGCTTGTCATAAACCGTGGCGGTAAAATCTTTGCCAACGGCTCTGCAGCGAAACCGATCATCATGACATCCAGTCAGGACGACGGAACATTGGATGTATTGAATGCCCGGGGGTTATGGGGAGGGCTTACTCTCAATGGATCAGCCACCCAGAATACTGCTAACGGATTTGGTCAGGGCGAGGGCTCGACCGGTGAGTACGGTGGTGGCAGCTCTCCCAATGATGACGACAGCAGCGGGGCGATTACCTACCTGCAAATAAAATATGCGGGTTTTCCGATCACTTCTGAAAATGAGCTCAATACGATCTCTCTGCAGGGCGTGGGTCGGGGCACCATTCTTGATTATATTCACAGCCACAACGGTGCAGATGATGGTATCGAGTTTTATGGTGGCACCGTGGATGCTAAGCACATCCTGATTACGGGTCAGGAAGACGATGCCTTGGACTGGACAAATGGCTGGACCGGACGGTTGCAACACGTCGTCGTTAAAAACACCACGTCAGGGGATAACTGCATCGAAGCTGATAACCTGGGCTCGAACCCGACAGCCAGCCCTCGCTCCAACCCGACGATTTCCAACCTTACCTGTGTGACAAGTCTGACGCAGAAAAGCAACGGACATGCCTTTGAGCTTAAGGCGGGCACCGGCATGCAGCTCTTTAACTCGGTCATTGGCGGAGAGCTCAGTTCGTCCGAGGGCTGTATCTTGATAGCGGGCAATGAGACATTCACTCAGTCCGGCGCGTCGGCTGCGACCCTGAATGGGACCCTCCGAATGGAGAACAGCTTTATTACCGCCGCTTGTGCTGCAGCCCTGTCTGGCAGTGGAACCTTTACCGCTGCAGAGTGGTTCGCCGCTCAAACAGGCTCTGTCTCCGGGACCGTTGATCTGGGCGGCCCGAATGGATGGACAAACGGTTCTGCGGTAAATGCACGAACCCCCAATGTGCCGTCTGATGCCTTTTTTGATCAGGTAGACCACATCGGTGGTGTTAAGGATGATACGTCGGATTGGACCAAAGGGTGGTCGTTTGATTATGACTGATCATAGATGGTCCAACTGAGTGAAAAGGGTGCGCAAGCACCCTTTTTTATGCCTAAAAATCACAGGGTCTTTTTAGTAGAAAGATAAGCCGAATGGTTGCAGCCTTTGTCACATATTTGTCATAGAGCAGTCATCGGATTGTCACAGAGTGGAAATAAACTACGCGCCATAACCACTCGGGTATTTCGCAAGGTGCCGTCATTCATGAACCACAGAAAAATTCTCATCGCCTGTATCGCTTCCGCCGCCAGCGCAACAGCCATGTCTCAACCTGCTCAGATCGAAGAAATTTCCGTGATCGGGCAGTTTGTTCCAGACGAAAAGCGGGCGACTGATGCGGTGTCGAATGTGGTCAACTCAGAGGAATTCACCCGGACCGGTGACGCGAACATCGCGGAGAGCCTTAAGCGAGTCGCGGGCCTTTCTACTGTTGGGGGAAAATTTGTCTACGTCAGAGGCCTGGGTGAGCGGTATTCAACAACTCTGCTGAACGGCGCTATTCTGCCGAGTCCTGAGCCCATCAATCGTGTCGTGCCAATGGATTTATTTCCAACGGCGGTGTTGGACAGTGTTCTGGTACAAAAGACTTACTCAGCGAGATTTCCGAGCGAATTTGGCGGTGGTGTGCTGCAGATGCGCACCAAAAAATCAACCGATGAGTTTTTCTTCAATATCACCAGCTCTGTCGGCATGGTGCAGAATGTGGCGTTCAATGACGGGCTGCGCATGGATGGTGGAGGGACTGACTGGTTGGGTATAGACGATGGTTGGCGAGAACAGCCCATGCCTCTGCAGCAGGCGACTGCAGGCGATCAGGAGTTGCGTAAGTTCAGCCCTTTTTCCGGCGTGGGTGTGCCACAGGAAGAGCTCGATGCGGTCGGGCAAAGCCTCAACAACCAGTACACCCCCCAGATCGAGGAGCTGCCGCCGAATGCATCATTGACCCTGTCTACGGGCAATTTTTTCGAGCTGGGCGACAACGGCGCGAAGCTGAATTATCTGGCCGCTCTGAATTATTCCAATTCCTGGGATACTGACATTATCGAGCGTAACAGCTGGGTGCCCGGGAGCGATGGTCTGACGCAGTTCGATGGACTCACCTACACCGGTACGGAAAACAGTGTCGATACCAGTGGTATCTTTACCACCGGACTTGATTTCAATCTCAATCACAATGTTCGCTTAACTTCTATTGTCTTGCGGAAAACCGACAATCTGGTCGGACGGCAGGTCGGCTTTATCGAAGCTGAACGGGACGTCGAGCTCAACGAGTCCCGCTGGATTGAACGTGAGCTGTTCTCCAATCAGCTGCAGGGAGATCATTACTTCCCCGAGTTCAATGAGCTGACAATAAACTGGCGTGCCAGTCGGATAAAAGCCGAGCGGGACGCGCCGGATGAGCGCATCTATCGCCGAGACAACGGTGAATTTTCCTCTCGTGTTGATGGCAACCTTCGCAACTGGAGTACCTTGGATGATACAGTCCAGGACGCGGGTCTTGATCTGTCCATGACGTTCTATGGCCCGATGGCATCAACGATCACGACAAGAGCCGGCTACATGTGGTCGGAAAAAGAGCGGGAATCTGAAATTCGCCGATTCGGCTTCGCTTTTGCCGGCCGACTGGCGAATGACCTGGAATTGCTTCAGCAGCCTATCGAAACAATTTTGCGCCCGGAGTTGATTAATTCGAACGGGTTCGTCATCCGGGAAATCACCAGGCCGACGGATAACTATCAAGCCAATAATGAACTCGAGGCATATTATGGAGAGGTTGAGTTCAACTTTGACGATCGTCTGCGGTTCACGTTAGGAGCGCGCCAGGAAGATTTTATACAGACGGTCGAAACGTTCGATTTGTTTAGGCCCGGCACCAATTCGCAGAGCAGCCAGGACAGCAGCCAACTGCTGCCAGCGCTGAGCCTGACTTACATTCAGGGAGACCACCAGTTCCGCTTTGGCTACAGTGAAACAGTCTCCAGACCGGATTTTCGAGAGTTGTCTCCTGCGCCGTTCACAAACCCTCTGACAGGCCGCGATATTATTGGCAACCCAGATCTGAAAATTGCCGAGCTTACGAATTATGACTTGCGATGGGAGTGGTATTTTGGCTTTAGCGACTATGCCTCTCTGGGCGTGTTCTACAAGGAGTTCACGAACCCGATTGAAGCTTCTATTTTTGACAGCATCAGCCGTCAGGGTACCTACATCAATGCCTTGGGCGCGGAAAACGCGGGCATTGAAGCTGAAATTTACAAGCGACTTGATTTTCTGGGAGACGGCTTCTTTAACGGTATCGGTGAGGACTTCTATGTTCAGGCGAATGCGTCTTTCATAGACTCAGAGGTCAGTATCGCGCCTGACGATCAAGGCGTTTTAACCTCATCTGTTCGGCCGTTACAGGGTCAGTCAGACTATCTGTTCAATTTGCAAGTGGGCTATGAGCCTATGCAGGGGACGACAGCGACCTTGCTGTACCACTACTACGGTGAGCGAATTGCGGAAGTAGGGATTGAGGGAGCACCTGACCTCATTGAGCAACCTTTTGGTGAACTTAATTTTGTGTACATCCGCAGCTTAACGGATGATTTGGCGATGACGCTAAAAGCAAAAAACATTATGGATCAGCGTAATGAAATTACGCAGAATGGATTCGTCAATATAGGTTACAACAGAGGACGGGAAGTCAGTTTTCAACTGGATTACACGTTCTAGGCGGCGGGGCAAAGCCTTGTCAGCGAGACTGTCTTAGGGCTGATGACTGGCGCGGGTTTAACCGCTGAATATTTTTTATGACTGAATCAACAATTCTAATCGTAGACGATGAGGCCGCGATCCGAGATATGGTCGGAATCACGTTGGACCTGGCGGGATTCGGTTCGATCAGTGCAGCTGATGCGCACGAGGCCCATATCTCCATAATCGATAACAAACCGGACCTGGTGCTGCTTGATTGGATGCTGCCAGGTGGCAGTGGGATTGAATTGGCCCGTCGGTTGCGCCGTGATGAGATCACCGCAAATCTGCCGATAATCATGCTTACTGCCAAAGCCACTGAGGACAATAAAGTTCAGGGCCTGAGTGAAGGCGTTGATGACTACATCACCAAGCCCTTCTCACCGCGTGAGCTGGTAGCGCGTATCAAAACGGTGCTGCGCCGGGCTAATGGCCGGCAAAAGGACAAAGCGCTACAGGTTTTCGATCTGCAGCTTGACCCTACCAGCCATCGTATCTCGATTGAAGATAAGCCTGTTGAAATGGGGCCGACGGAATTTCGGCTGCTGAAGTTTTTTATGTTGAATCAGGAAAAGGTGTTCAGTCGGGATCATATTCAGGATGCTGTCTGGGGCGGCAACGTCTACCTTGAAGAGCGCACGATTGACGTTCATATTCGTCGTTTGCGTAAGGCTTTATCTTCAATCGAAAACACCGCGATTGACTATGCTAAGCTCGTGCAAACCGTTCGTGGTGCGGGCTACCGGTTTTCTGTTCGCCCACACTGATCGCCAGATCTTTCTACTAACGCCGCGAGATCTGAAAAAGCTCTCTGGCTGTTCCGGCATCGGCAACAGTATGGCCTGAGGCTATGATCGCCTGCGCAGTGACCTCGACCAATTCGGTGTTTGAATCCGCCAGTCTGCCGGCTGACACCTCAAGGTTGTTCTCAAAACCCACGCGGCAGTGACCGCCCAGCGCCACTGCACTCTCCATGCACCGGCCTTCTGCAGAACCGAAAGCGCACACTGACCAGAGCCAGTTCGGGTCCAAATGCGGAATCAGCTTTTCCAGTTCAGCAGGGTCTGACTGCTGTGATTGATGATATCTACCAAGCACCAGCAGCACGTGTACCAGCTCATCGGGGATCAGCCCTCTGACGCAAAATGACTTAAATTGTTCGATGTCATTCTGGTCATAAAGAATCCACTGCGGTGCGATACGTTCCCGGTACAGCCACTGGAAAAATTTTGCCGCCGCTGACTCATAGATGGGCTTGCGAATCAGCTCCCGAATGGCCAGCGAGACCGCTTCCGGCCGGGTCCGCTTCACACTCTCGATTTGCTCCTCGGGTTGAAACTTTCCGACCGCTTCGGTGGTGATCTGGATGATGAGTTCCGCGCCTGCCTGCCGCCTGACTTCTGCTATGGCCGCACGATACAGCTCAGGGTCGAGGCTGTGCTGCAGCGCCTTGTCCCTTACATGAAGATGGAGCATGGCGGCCCCTGCATGCAATGATGACGCTGCCGTGGCGCCCAGTTCCTGGGCTGAGATGGGTAGCGCAGGGTGATCCTGCTTGAGTTTTCGGGCGCCGTTGGGGGCTACGGTAATCAGAACGGGGCGGGTCATGGTTTTGCTCGTTGTTACAGTCGAATCAACCGGGTCGCGAGAGTGCTTGTTATCAACGCAGTATGGTGGGAGCAATACAGCCGCCTTGCAAGGCTTGTTTTGCTTCAGTTTATGCCTGCCAGCGTCAGCCACTGACAGCTCCCGCGCCCGGCTTGAGTCAGGAGTTGCGGTGTGACAATCTTGATCTGCGGGTGAAGCGGGCCGGATGCCTGTCAGCCCTTCTGGTAAACAGCCTGATGCTGAATGGAGCCTGTCAGCTATGTCACACGATCACGATCATACCGATCCGCCTTCGGATCTCGAGCTACGCGTGAAAGCGCTGGAAAGCCTGCTGCTCGAAAAAGGGCTGGTGAAGCAGGATGCTCTGAACGCCATCATTGAGACCTATGAGCATCAGGTCGGCCCGAAAAACGGAGCGCACGTGGTGGCGAAGGCCTGGTCAGATCTGTCGTTTAAACAGGCCTTGCTGGCGGACGCGACCGCAACGGTTGCTGATCTGGGTTACGTCGGCCGACAGGGAGAGCATCTCACTGTGGTTGAGAACACTTCGGACATTCACAATCTGGTGGTCTGCACCCTGTGCTCATGTTATCCCTGGACACTGCTCGGGCTGCCCCCCGTGTGGTACAAATCAGCGCCTTACAGGGCCAGAGCGGTGAGTGAGCCACGCGCGGTGCTTTCCGAATTTGGCACGGTGTTGCCGGAGCACACGGATATCCGGGTATGGGACTCCACCTCCGAGATGCGCTATCTGGTGCTGCCCGAGCGGCCAGCCGGCACCGGGGGTTGGCGGGAGTCGCAGTTGCAGGCTCTGGTGACTCGCAACAGCATGATTGGCGTCGAACTTCTCCGGCACAGGGAGGAGGTCAAATGAACGGCGGCCATGATCTGGGTGGCCGTCAGGGTTTTGGCTCGGTGAATGCTGAGCCGGAAAGCGAAGAGCCGCTCTTCCACGCGGAATGGGAGCGTCGAATTTTTGCGCTCACGCTGGCAACAGGCATGCTGGGTCAGTGGAATATTGATGAATCACGCCATGCCCGCGAGCGTCAGCACCCTGCGGACTATCTGAAGCACAGCTATTATGAAAACTGGCTGGTAGGTCTGGAAAAGTTACTTGCGGAAAAAGATCTGGTGGCGCGAATTGAACAGGATGCGCAATGCTTCAGGGTGCCTGATGCGGCGGCTGCGCGGCAAATTCTTCGCACAGGGGGACCGACGCGGCTGCCTGATTTGACACAGCCGCGGTTTCGGTCCGGCGACCGCGTTCGGGTCGCGAGATGTCAGCGGGCTGGCCACACGCGCGCGCCGACCTATGTGCAGGGTGCAGGTGGAACCGTGGTTGACCACTATGGGACGCATATTTATCCAGATCAGAATGCTGCGGGGCAGCGGGCTGGCGAGCATCTCTACTGCGTCCGCTTCGAAGGAACTGAATTGTGGGGCTCAGAATCTTCTTCCCAATCGGTTTATGTCGATCTGTGGGAACCTTATCTCGAGGAGATTAGCTGATGTCGCTATTTCCTGACCAACCCGCCGAAAACGGTGAGCCGGTTTTCAAGGAGCCCTGGGAAGCACAGGCTTTCAGTCTCGTGATTGCCTTGCATGAAAGTGGCGTTTTCAGCTGGGACGAGTGGTCTGACGCCCTGGCTCAAGCGATCCGCCGGGATCTGCATCCGGGCGGCGGGGAGGAGGTCGTTCAACGGGTGAGTGAGGCGGTAGCTGAAGACGCGGGCGAGGACGTGGGTGAGGAAGCGGGTAAAAAGACCAGTGAGCGGATGGCAGAAAAAGAAGACAGACCTGACAGCTACTATCAGCACTGGCTGGCTGCGCTTGAGCATCTTGCGATCGCCAAGGGCCTGTCAGGGGCCGGTGAACTGACGCAGAGAGTGCAGGCCTGGAGAGAGGCTTACCTGGCGACACCACATGGACAGCCGGTGGAATTGGCTTGCGGCCAGAGGTCGGTGTAAACGTCGCTTCGAAGGCGAATTGACTGCCTGTAAGATACGCCATACCCTGTACTGAGGTATCTGACAGACTGATCCTGATTGCATAAATTTGCACTGGCCTGCGCAGAGTAGAGCCGAAGGCAGCAGAGCGACAGGGCATGCCGGAGTGTGTAGCCGATGCCAATAAAAACACGAGTCCTCAGACTCACTCAAAGCTCAGATTCCGAATCAAGCCTCTGGCGTAAGCTGGCTTTGCGGAATGTCTAACAGGAGAAAATACTGATGAATCGCCAGGTACTGATTGCCTCCGGTCTTGCTCTAATGGTTCTGATCGGTGCGCCAGTTATCGCCCATCACGCCAGTGCACCGTTTTATGACCCTGAAGACCGTGTCGAGATCAGCGGCACGATTACCCGGTTCGTTTTTCGAAACCCCCATGCTTTTCTCTTTCTGGATGTCCCTGATGAGGGCGGAAACGCGGTAGAGTGGCAGGTTGAACTTGGTGCGCCGGTCAGCTTGCGTCGGGTCGGATGGACGCCGGAAACGCTCGCGGTGGGCATGACTGTGAATGTCGCGGGAAATCGCTCTCGGGCAGAGGGCACGAACGGCCTTTGCTGCGTGCGCATGACACGCGAAGACGGTCGACCCGTTCTCGAGGGTGGTCGCGTTCGTGAAGACGACAGTAACTAGAGGTCCACACATGAAAGTTTCCGAAAAACTGGCGGGCGGTGTCCTGCTGTTCAGCACCTGTATCTTTAATGCTTCTTGGATCAGCGCCCAGAATGACGAGGCCATCCCAGACCTGAGCGGCATCTGGGACGGGGGGTTCAGTGTGCGTCCTGTCAACGGTGTGGATGTGCCTTGGGGCGAAGACAATTTTCCCAAACTCAATGCGCGCGCGCTGGCCTATCAGGAAGTCTGGGAAGAAACCATGGCGCCGAAGTATGACTGCCAGCCGGCGTCCTCGCCGGCCATTCAGTACGACCCCTATGCCATGCAGGTCACCCAGTGGCCGGATCGGGTACTGTTCCGCTACGAGAAAGATGATCAGCTGAGAACCGTGTGGCTTGATGGGCGGGAACCCAAGGCGACTGATTTCAGCCTGCAGGGATTTTCCGTCGGGCACTACGAAGATGGATCCCTTTATGTCACAACGACCCATTTTGTCTTTGACATTGCCGGGTTCGATGACTACAACGGCATTCCCTCCTCTGCACAGAAGGTCGTGACAGAACGCTACTGGCGAGAAGGTGAGGAACTCAAGCTCACGCTGACCGTTGAAGATCCGATGTTCCTGCAGGAGCCAACTTCATACACAACCAGATGGTTACCCTCGGGCCCGGACTATCGATTGCAGCCCTATGACTGCGACCCTGAAGCCTCCCGGACTTCCGTCCGCTTTTACCCTTCCAAATACGACTGATCTCAACGATCGTGGTCAGCCGGTCCCCACGTAGGGGATCAGGCGGCCAGTGAGCAGCACCCCAAACCAGCAGGCGAGTGACACATAGGCGACGCATCTTGCCAGTCGGGGAGGTGTGCTTGTCTCGTCCCAGGTCACCAGCATCGGACTGACGCGCCAGTGGTAGAACAGCGCGTTGAGGCCGGCCAGGCCAATCAGCACCATCTTGAGCTGGAAGCCGATGTTGATTGAATAGCGGCCCGGGTCGCCAAAAAAGAAAAGGATTCCGGTGATGAGGTTCAGAGCAAAGCCAAGCAGTACCAGCGGCAGTAGCTGATGAGTGGAAACCGGTGTCACTCCCCTGAGATGGCCAGCCATGCGCAGATCAACGACCAGCAGTCCGCCAAACAGTAGCGCCAGTCCCAGAAAGTGAATGATTTCCATCACCGGCCAAAGCCAATAAGTGTCCTGAATCCACAGATTCACTGGACTACCGTCGGCAAGATTGGCGAGAGAAGACAGCATGAGGTTAAAAGATATAGGCGATCAGGCGACCAGCGATAATGGCGCCGACCCATGCTAAGAGGGATATGCAAGCTGTGGCCTTAGTCAGGTGGCCAGATGCCGGCGTTTCAACACCACTGGTGAGCGACTTTTTCCTACGCGTCTGCTGGCTAATCGCGCAGACCAGTCCAACCGCTATACAAATGAGCTTTGCACGGAAGGGCAAACTGGTCGACAGGTAGCTGGCCTGAGAGCTGAACAGCAAAAAACCGGATACTGCGTTCAAGCTAAATGCGACAACAATAACTGGCATCAAATCAGAAAATGTCTGGTAAGCGACGCCCGGGAAAAAGCCAAGCAACTTTAAATCCCGCGTGGTGAGCAGACCGACCACGATGGCAAGGCCGACGATATGACACGCAAGAAGAGAAGGGTATGCCCAGAGAGACTCCCCTACCCACATGGCGAGAGGCGTGTTTTCAAGCGTGGTCAGCAAGTTGCCTCCCTCTAGGAGAAGAATTTTGACTAAGCAAGACTTCGGTAGCCGTGGGTAGAAGCCAAAGAATTTAGATCCTTATTATGCTTATGTCGCTGTGGGTCGTAAACCTGTCCATTGCTACGCCGGTACTAACAAAATGCGAAAGAAATGGGGTCGAGGTGGGCAATCGGGTTAATCAGATTGGGGGTATTGGAGTCGGATAGTGAGCAATTGAATTAGAAGGTTTGTCTGATTTTCAAGGCGTACAGAATTCCTTCATTCCTGCAAAAGTCCTCTAACTCCTCGACGATTCCGCTCGATATGCGTCCCTCATATCGTGTTCGAATCCTGCAGGACTCACGGTCATTCGCGTTTCTTACGTCAAAGCGGAAGGTAACTCCGCTCGAGGAGCGTTTTTCCAAGAATAAAGACAGGTTATATTCATCAATTGCCTTCTCAGTGTCGAACAAGTCGAAGTTTACGCGTTGCTCTCCTTGCTGATCAGACCAATCGTAGTTGAACCCATAGCTAAAATTCCAGGGCTGATAATCATGTCGAAAACTTGCACGCGTTGACCACCGGCTGGGGTAAAATTGGAGTCGGCGTTTACGATTCAGAAATGGGTCTATTACGTCCGAATCTCCTAATCCGAAGCTCAGAGTAGCGAGTGCGTTGGGCAGGCCAAGATATGGCAGTTTAGAGCTAGCCTGAACGTTGATACCGTAACGTCTACCATCGCCGATGTTTCCTCTCGCCGATAAAAGGTTGTCTTCAGACTTAGACACATCGATTCGGCCTATGACGTCTTCAACTTCCCTGTAGTAAATTTGTGTGTTCACTACTCCCAGTCCTTCGGGAAGGCGGTATTCGAGATTAAGGTCGTATCGCCAGGATTTTTCCTGAACCACATCTGGATTGCCTCCTTGGATGTTCTGATCATCATCGCTATTGTCTTGCGATACGCTGAAGTCTGAGAAACTGAGCTGAGACACTTCTTTTTCGACGGTTGCCCTAAATTGAACTGCGGGCGTGATGTCGAAACGATAGTCGACGCGAGGGCGCAAAAAATTAAAGCTACGCGCGTTGTCTATATCCCCGGACTGCTCAATTATTGAATCTTCGAATATAAGCTGACTCTCCAGGGCCATTCGATCGTTTATTTGCCAGTTATGTATGCCGAAGTACTCATAGCGCCTTTCTTGAATCTCAGAGAATGCGTTATCGATTCGCGCAGCAGGAAGTCCGCCAGTTACGTCAGATGATTGGCCTTGTCCGAATCTAGTCCCCAAAAGCAAACCATTATTGCGTATGGTTTGCGCCCCCTCTATGCCCAATTCTAGGGCGTGTTCTGTTGAGACGTCCCAGGTGTAGGAAGTGCGGAGAATTCGTTCGCGATCGCGCCCAAGGCTGCGTAGGAAAAGCTCCTTGTCTTCACCGGCAGAAAATACGTCGAAACGCTCGCGCGTAAAATCAGACTCGGAGTCATTTACCAAGAAAAGCACCCGGTATTTTGCCGAGGATTCAAACTCATACTCATAATCTCCTCCGATTTCCCAGTTATCTCGGGTAAACTTGTTGCCCTCTCTGACATCCCTTGAACTAATTTCGGTTCCTCTGAAATCCACGATTGTGCGCTGCACGTTGGTTGGTGGATTAGTCCTACCTAGCAGTGCATTAAATTGGAGTAGGCTGTTTTTGAACTGATAGCCAAGATTCATACTGGCCTGAAGGTCATTCTGATCACGGACAATCGCTTCCTCCCGAACCTCCAACAAATTGCCATTGGCGTCTCTGCTCGACTCGAAGGTATTGGTTTTGCGGTATCTAGGTTCAGACTCCACTGCGAGTAGATAATTGAAGTTGCCGGATTGACCTGTGTATGAGAATCGACCTCCTGGAGCTACGGTACCATCTTGAATTCTGTCGGCATTTATCTCCGCCGCAAGGCTGGAACGCGACGCAGCCTCCAGCAGCACTACGTTGATGACTTGGGATGCTCCTCTGACATCGATCTCCTCTGAGGTGCCGCGAATTATCTCTATATAGTCGACCTGATCTGCTGCGATTCTCCCGAGCTGATCGCGGCTTCCATTGGATTTACCAGTAATGCGCTGACCATTGATAAGGATTTCATTTCCCCCACCACCCAGACCTCTGCGGCCTCTACCGCCACCTCGGCCAAGAGCCAGCCCGATCCCCGGAATGCGGTCGATCATGTCGTTTACTGAGACTGGTTGAAATTGTTCAAAGAACTCTGCTTCGAACACCACCGTCGAGTCATCGAGAGACGCATCGTCTGGGCTTTGTGCGATTGTTTGCGTGATGTGGGCGCAAAACAGGACAGAAACTAATAACAGTCCCAATAATCGGCTTGGTCTAAGCTTTTTTGTAGGAAATGGTGGTTGTCTATCCATAAGAGGCTGGTCTTTGTGCTTTTTCAAGAAGATTAGCACTGTAATAACGCGATAAGCCTGTTTGCAGATTACAGAAGAAGATGGACGTCAGCTTTTTGTGGCCATCATTCAAACAGAGGAGGTTAGGCAATTGGATCGGTTTGAGGACCTTGCAGACGTGGAATAAGCTCTTCGATACAAATTATTTGCCGGTACAAGGGTGTGCAGAAAACTTGAGGGGCTAAGTAGTTTTGCTAGTCTCCACTACCACAACCTCTCTACGTTAACTTGCTTTCCCTATCCTTGAGTTTCTCGATGCTGATTTTACCTTTCAGACTCATAACATAAGCAGCAATTGATAGAAGTAAGATCGAAGCCGACTCACTTATCAAAACGAGAGCTTCAGTTTCTTTGCTTTGCATGACAATTAATCTACAAAGGGCAGTAATCGCGATAATGATTGGCAGCGTGAGAGGAATCCTCGAAGACGAAATATATGCACCCACCATTCCTATCACTTCAGCGTAAATGAACAAAATGAAGAGCTGTTCTATTTCAAAGGTGAGCGTCTGCACTGTGCTGACTATTTGAAGCATAGCAGCGAGAAAAGCCCCGACACCTATAAAGAGGAGGATAAGCTTTTCCCCTATCTCATACACCGAATATTTCATTGAGTCTGTGAAGTCGAACCCGATCAGTCTACACCGTCTTTGTCTTGGCTTGGATCCCGCCAATTTCCCGCGCTTTGTAGGGTGAGGAACAATCCCGTGATCATCAGGGCGAAAACTAATCCAGCAACCATAAGAAGAGTTTGATTGGTCATTTCTGTTTCGCTCCAATGACAATAAGCTTGAAGTAGATCCCGAAGCAAAGAATTGAGGGCACCCACACTGCTGTGAAGAGCCCCTCCTCTCTCTGGCCAGAAAACCACAGAAACCCTGACACTGCGAACGAAATGCCAACCGCCAGGAGAATAAACAGGTCTGCCTGCTTTAACATTTTACCTTCCTCTTACTCAAAGGATCCTAGTGCGGCCATCATACAGCCGAGCACAGCTACACCGGCTAGGGACCTGAGCCCTGAATGTCCGGCTATTTCAAAGGATGAAAATTGCAGTGCACCGACGATGCAAGCGAATATCAACGCAAAGCCGAGCGCGATCAGACCAATACCGACCCGCACGGATAACGTTCTCGCTAAATTCTCGTAGGTCACTTTCAACCGCATATCCGTGAAACGAATTTAATTCCAGCCTAGATCATGATTTGGTCATTTTTTACGAGTCTTGAAGTCAGCATGAATGATCGGAAGAGGACGATTGTTGGTTAATAGACTGCTGTAAGTCGAGGTAATCTTTTTATCCGGGGTCGAGACGAATCTGCTTTCGGGCTATGCCCCAGATTGTCTAGGATTCTACTGGGCGGGGCTGGACAGGAATGGTCATAGCAAGCGCAAAACCCCGTAGATACGGAGTCATCTGCACTGCTTTGGAATAGGTTGGACCGAGAAGTGGTGGAGGCGGGGGGAATTGAAATACCCTCGCAATCTATTGATTCAACCAGATATTTTCTAAATCCAGCACCACTATTGTTACTACCAGTGTTACCAAAAGGGCGTATGGCCCCGCTTTTCCTCAGAATCCACTCTCGGTTATCCTAATACTATCCATGCGCGACATCTAGGGGCCTCAAAAAGTACCGGGGGGGGGAGGCCCGAGCCGCCTAATATGCTTATTGGTGCCCTGGCAGACTTACTAGGTTAACTTTTTTGATGGAAATCAATGATGGCTGAAGAAAAATGGCAAAAGATATGTATCGCATTGCGAGAGCCGGCACAGAAGATCTAGAGCAGAGAATGAGAGTGCTGCTACCAACTAAATCACCAGATAAAGAGGATTCATAGAATGAGCGAAAGAAGAATGTTCGGAATCAATATTTCCGCCAAAACATCAATGATTATTCAAATTCTACTGGTGTGGTCTCTCGTGGTTATGGATGTTTTCCTTGAAGAGGTCAGACTAGATTACATTCTGCCTCTGTATACGCTCTTTTGGATTATGGCTTATTCCGATATATCCAAGGCAGTAAAAACTGAGCAAAACTAAATCACGCCAGTTGTTCCAGCCATCTTCATAGGCAAGCGCGTCGATGATATGCCAGTACACTTTTTAGGACAGGGCGGAGGAGATTGCTTCCGTGACTCGGTCTAAGTCTTGAACCGAGTGATCAGCGAATATACTAAAACGAACGATACCCCCTGGGCCGGAAGCGATGTAGTTCGAATGTAAGACGTACATTCTCTGATTAAATAAATGTTGTTGAATATTTCGCATTTCCGAGAAACCACCATAACTGAATGAGACTATTGGCGCTTCTGTGTCCGAAACGTTGAGTCCTATTGCTCTCAGATTATTGCGTAAATAGTTTGCCAACTCTCTGACTCGTTTACAGATATCGGGGTTATTCCTAACGTATTTCAAGGCAGCCGCACACACGTTCGCAGATATCGGCGTACCCGAATTTGACCCTCTGATAGGCTTAGCGGCAACAGCGCGTTCAACCTGTGCTCTTGATCCGACATATACAGCCCCTTGGCCGCAAAATGCCTTGCTAAGTGTCACACCGACATGTGCTATGTGCTCAACACCATAATGCTGAGCGGAGCCCCGCCCTGTTTCTCCAACAACACCTCCAGAGTGAGACTCGTCTACCAACAGCCTACCATCGACGCGCTCCAGAAGATCTGCGTATTGGTCTAACGGAGGTAAGGCACCTGTAGTTGCAAAGGCACCATCGGTGACTACTAAAGGACGCTGCCCTGAAGATAGCGTATCAATTTCAGCCCCAAGAGATTCAGCCGATCGATGAGCAAAGTATCGAAACGGCTTATCTGTCAGCTTAGCCGCATCCTTGAGACACCAGTGAGCATTTTCATCCAGTAAAATGATATCGAAGTCAGGTTCAGCGGCGGCAAATGCTGCCGCTCCTATTAGATAGCCAGACGGTAAGTATACAGCAGCCTCAGTGCCAAAGAATTTAGCAGCCTCTTCTTCAGCTGCCTGAAAGTAAGGGTCATAACCACCATAAGCATCTACAAGATATCGAGAGAAGCCTGCTCCATCGTCCAAAACATTCTGAGCAGCTGAACGAAGCTCCAGCCTGTCGGTTAACGCCAAGTAGTTGCAGCCTGAAAAGTTAAGGAACGGCACACCATCAATCAGCAGCCTCGCATTCCCTCCGCCGTGTAATTCTCGCCCGTCTAGAATTTGTTGTTGCGCGTTTTCCATTGTTCCTTTTTCGCTGGGCCTTCCACTAGCACCGTAGTCTGCAGAAGAGTGTCCTTTGGCCTAGCATCAATAAACCCATATTTCTTTTTCAGAACCAGAATCTAAGCCCAGCAATCCTATGACGAGCGGCAGGCAGATCCGCCTACTCAATTAGTTATAGTATCATCCCAGACTTGCTTGAGCCGATTTTGAAAAAAATGAATTTTATGATGGGATGCATACGACATGACCGACGACACTAAACAAAAAACAAGTCACCTAACTTAGTGGTTGGCTTCTAATTCATATGAGTTAAGATGATTTATATTGCTCGAACATTTTTTGCATTGGGCATTGTGCTGTTCCTCTACAGTTTTGCGGCATTCTCTGCGACTGGAATATCAGTGGCTGCTTGTCTGTTGCTTATTGGAATTGGGATAAAGGTACTTTTCATTTAAGTACCTATTCAGACTCACTCTTCTTGGGTACACCAGCCAACGGGTTCGAATCTGACTTCGGCCGTTAATGTAAAAGATAGGAAGGGTCGATTTCTTTTATACTCCAAGAGAAAAGGTAGTTGCGGTTTCCAGAAGCATTGGATTGTTTCAGGAAGCCGCTATTTTTTGTGGGTACTAGGGCCGGACACTTGCTGTGGCAATCGAAAGAGAGAGCCAGACACTGCCTGACTCCCTTTTCTCGCTAAACAGAAAAAACCTTCACCTTAGTCCGCATCTCGAGCATATCGGCTTCTATAACAGCATAGTTTTGGTCACCGTTAGTGGCATCATCCAAACTATGAATCGTAATAATGTTCCCTTCTCGCTTCCAAACACCCTGCAAGGTTGCGCCGATAGCGGAACCGTCCTCCATTAACGCTCTAGCCTCGCCATCAAAATTCCCTGCATTTTTCGTCGCACTGTTCGAGTAAAGATTGTGGCTCGCAAAAACTTTGCCGTACTTTCCGACATTTCCTTCGGAAACCAACGTGGAGCCGCCAGGGATTGGGATTACGGAAGAAATTTTCATTTCTGATTCAGCTATTAGTTCCATTTTGTATCTCCTAGAGTAGAGTTTTATGTGATGAATCTCTCGCCCTTAACAAACAAGAGACAGTCGGAGTAGCTCTCATGCATGTCCAAAATATGACATGCTAGGGGGCTGGGCAAAACCATACCCCCTAGAGTAGCTAGTTACTAGACAGATATTTGGGTTCTACTAAACATGCACCCAAATGCATTAAATTCATTTATTTAGGACCCCTTTTTGGGTATGACAAAGTAGCTATAACTCTAGCTACAGCTGTAACTACAACTAAGCGAAATCTAGTATTTCATCGACAATAGAATATCTCTCACTTCTGCTAAGTTTTTTCTGTTTCTCATCCGTTTGTACTGTCCTGACTTTGACAGTAAATAATTTGTTTTCAAATAATTTAGGAGTAACTCTGGTCGCTTTTTCTGAACCAAAGAGCCGTTTCACTAGATTGCCGTATTTGCTCCGAGTGAGATTTGCTCACGGCATTTATCGCGCAATGCTTTAGCATTCACTAGTGAAATAGATGGATACACACCCAGGCCAAGATTTGTCCTCCTGCCATCATGTGGGCGCTTGAAATTGTAGATCCAGGTCTTACTTCCGTTAGGTTTGACCCGTAGGTGTAAGCCATTGCCATCGGTAAGGTTATATTCCCTTAGAGAGGTTTGGCGTTACTGACTTTGGCATCAGTAAGAGGCTTAACTATTCTGGCGATAGTAACACCCAGGCTGAAGACAGTGCGCTGTTACTATGAATGTTACTAAACCAATTGAATCTAGGCGAATATTTTAGATTCTTACTGAACAGAAAAGTGGGTTAAGCATATGAATATTATGCTTTTATTGATCTTTATTGAATGATTGTTTGGTGGAGGCGGGGGGACTTGAACCCCCGTCCGTCAGTTCGCGGCCTGTTGCTCTACATGCTTAGCTTCGTCTATTGAGTTAGCCCACGTCTACCCGACGGGCAGGGCGAGTAGGGCGAGTCTGGAAAAAATTTAACGCTCCAGCCCCAGACGGCCTTCGCGCGATCCTGTTCTGTATGACGATTGCAAAACACTGGTTTACAGGCATCCCTGTGGCAATCGCTAGCGGCTATATTAAGCTGCTAGAGCGTATCTATCGTCGTTGGCAACTATAAAGTTGCAGCGATTGATTTACGAGAGTCACTACCCTCTCGACATGCACCCCAGGTGTTGATACCGGCGTCGAATCCGAATCGCCCCCAAAGCCTAATCATCATAGCACGTAATGAGGCAACTATGCAGCCAGTGCAAGTTGTTGACGTTCTCTGGTTAGGCTTGTCTCCAACCTTCGCAATCTCTCTTGATGTCAGAAGAAATCTCCTCTAGCAAGGTTTCGCGCATCCTCAATTTACTGCTGGTATGTGCAGCTGCGTCTAACTTAAGTGCGTCTTGGGCACGCTGCTTTGCTGTGCTCATTAACTCGCTTGGTTGGACAAGCTCGTCAACAATGCCAGCTTTGAGTGCTTCCTCCGTTGAAAAATAGTACGCAAAATTTACTGCCTTGTTCAGCTGCTGAGGTGTCAGGCGCTGTCGCAGCACGCGTATAGCAAAGTGCGGCACCGTCATCCCGATGGCCACTTCGTTGGCAGCAAACTTTGAGCCGCCCTCGGCACAAATGCAATAGTCTGTTGACACCAGCAGGAAAATTCCCATGGCGACAGCGTGACCGCTACAGGCAGTTATGGTTGGAAGCGGAAAGCTCAACAGGCGCTCGGCGAGGCGGGCGCCGTTGTTGAGCATGGTATAAGTTTGTTCCTGGTCCCCGGCCTTAAACACGCTCAGATCGAATCCGCCAGAGAACATTTTATCGCGACCTGTCAGAATCACCACGCCACCTTGCCTTTCTGCATCATCGAGCGCCGCGTTTATTTCCTCGAGCATCTGTACTGACATGACATTTGCCTTGCCGTCATCGAGCGTTATTGTGGATATGCCCTCTTCAAAAGAGTAGGTTGCCAGTTGATTGTTAGTGCTTAAATTAGTGCTCACGGTGTTGGCCTCTGCTGAATTATGTTTAGCGGTTGTTGTGACGTACCAGTCGCTGTTTGTCGATATTCCATTGCCTGTCTTTTAAAGTTGCGCGTTTGTCGTGAGCCTGCTTGCCCTTGGCCAGCGCAATTTGTGCTTTCACCAGATGACTCTTCCAGTAAAGTTTCGTACACACGCAGGTATACCCTTTTTGCTGCGTAGCAGAGAAAAGGCGCGCAAGCTCTTTTCTGTGCAGGAGCAGCTTCTTGGTACGGGTAGGGTCCGCCACCACATGGGTGCTGGCCGTATTCAGTGGCGTGATGTGGCACCCGAGCAGGAATGCCTCACCGTCCTTGATGAGCACGTAGGTATCTGTCAGCTGGGATTTCTTTGCCCGCAGACTTTTGACTTCCCATCCCTGCAGAACAACACCCGCTTCGAACGTGTCCTCGATAAAGTAGTCATGACGCGCTTTTTTATTCTGCACTATGGTGTTGTCAGGGACTTTTGCTTTCTTGGATTTGGCCATCGGGTAAGTATAGCGCGTTCAGGCACCGAGCACGCGAATCTCCTGAGGGCTGCTCATAGTCCATGATTGTCCTTTCCGCTTGGCGATTGATAGAATCTGAGGGTTCCCGATACCAATAACAATCAAGTTCTAAGGGAATCAGGGGGTTCAGTGGCTCAGGAAAGAGGGCAGTTCAGCTCAAAATTGGGTTTTATCCTAGCGGCTGCAGGCTCCGCTGTGGGGCTCGGCAATCTGGTGGCGTTTCCTGTCATGGCCTCGAAGAATGGCGGTGCTGCGTTTCTTTTTATCTATCTGCTTTTCATCGCTTTTATCTGTTACCCGGTGATGATGGCCGAGATAGCCATGGGCAGGCGCACAACCAGAAACCCGGTCGGTGCGTTTTCGGAACTGTCCGGCGGTCAGCTGCACTGGCGACTCGCTGGCATGCTGGCGATTCTCACGCCGTTCATGATTGCGGTGTTTTATACGGTGATAACCGCCTGGCTGGTGGTTTACATCAAGGAGATCGCGTCTGGAAATCTGGCAGGACTGTCCCAGCCCGGCAATTTCGGGGAAGTGGTGGCGAGACCGTCGTTGTTCGGATATCTCGTGGTTCTGCTGCTGGTGATGTTCACCATCCTACTGGGCGGAGTGAAGGGCGGGATAGAGCGTCTGGCTCGTGTGCTGATGCCAACGCTTGCAGTGATGCTGATCGCGCTGGTGGGCTTTGTGTTGACGCTGGATAACGCATTCAGCGGTGTCCGGTATTACCTGGTTCCGGATTTCAGCAGACTGACACTTGCCACGGTCAATGGTGCACTCTCGCAGGCGTTTTTCTCGCTGTCACTCGGCATGGGTATTCTTATTACCTATGGCTCTTATTTTTCGCGGGCTGACAATATCGCGGAGTCGACACGAATGGTCGCGGTGGCCGACACCGCCATTGCCTTTTGCGCCGGGCTGTTAATTTTACCGGCTATCTTTGCATTTGATCCGAATACCAACACCGAAGACTTGTCCACCAGCAGCGTTGGACT
>Ga0255766_10001273_pt1 | contig 23187 bp, 12 predicted proteins | sample 071ome_23_FD_179966 | JGI IMG/M metagenome (GOLD analysis project Ga0255766, IMG submission 179966) | Coastal salt marsh microbial communities from the Groves Creek Marsh, Skidaway Island, Georgia - 071403BT metaG (version 2) | ecosystem: Environmental > Aquatic > Marine > Intertidal zone >... | reverse complement strand
GAACTCTCAGCACCAGTCAACAGTATTATTCACCCAGCAGGTCTGAAGAATTTTGCTGACGTTGGAGTTACTTCTGAAGCATCCAGTGCTGTTGGTCTTGGTGGATCAACAACTTCAATTGTTATTTTGGATGTTGTCAATGAAAGAAGAGTTGACACAGTTAACTACTTTGATAATGCTGTAGATGTTGATCCAAGGGTAAGTTCAATCAGTGGTCTTCCACAATCAAATGCTCTGCAAATTCAGAACAGAAAACTTACCGATTACATCGAATGCAGAACAAATAGAGTTCTCACTCATGACGATATTAGTAGCAAGTTCTCTAGTAGAGGATTTAAAGATACTTTCGTCGAAATTGAGGAGATTGACTTTGTTGATAATCATGTAAGATATGTTATTCAGATTGTTGATCCAGACACTGATGATGTTCAATTATCAGAACTTATTGTACAATCTTCAACTAATGATATTTTCTTATTTGAAAAATATACCACATACTCAAATAGAAAACTTGGAGATTTTAGTGCAGATATTGATGATATTGGAAGAAAGACTCTCATCTTTACACCAACAGATCCATACGAAACAGATCACGACATAAAGATTATAAAGAAAACATACCTGTATCAAGCACTTCCAGCAGGAAACTCTGGTATTGGAACACAATCAATAGGTTGTGTTGATCTCGTTGCTTCATTTGTTGGTGTTAGTAGTGTACCAAGTGGAAATGATATTCAAACTCTGGCAGAGTTTTCTGACGCAGACTTCAGAGGATTATTTGCAAACATTGAGGTTACTAATAGATTTACAAGAGAAACAAATTACATTGAAGCAGTAGTTGACTTTGATGGATCTGATACTTATGTAAGTGAGTACTATTTTGATCACAATACTCAAACCTACAGTGCTTCTTCTGTTGGATTAGTAACTGCAACTTATGATTCTGTTTCTGGTATTGTTTCTGTAAGAGGACGCAATTTCAGTCAAACTGACGCACTTGATTATAGAACCAATATTGTTGGATTTGGCAACACAACTGCAGGTATTGGAACATACAGATTCTTATTGAATAATCAACCAGAAGGAACAGAGAGAAGTGCTAGACTTGAATCTGTCATTGGATTTGGTACTGATGTTGTAAGAGCAGGAACATTTGATATTAATACAATTTCCTCTGCCGCGTCAATTGTTCGTGTTTCGGTTGGAGAAACTTCTGCAATACACCAAGTTAATATTCTGGCAAATGCAAAAGATCTTGAAGTAACTGTTACTCCAGGACCATTCTCTGCGGTTAATAATGTAAGTGGTCTTGGAACATTTGGTAGTGAAATTGTAGGAACGAATTTCTACTTGAATTTCTATCCAGATTCTCCATATGATGTAGAACTTCAGTCTTTCAATGAAGTCTTCTACAGACAAATGGATTTTGACAATCAAGCAAATGCACTTTCTTATGGTCCTTCCAATCAACTTTTATTCCTTTCGGCATTTGACGGATTGAACGGTCTGAGAGCAAATAGAGTAAACTTCCCAATTACTCATAATGGAAAACCAATTTATGTGAAGACCTTTGATCCTTCAGATACTACAAAATTAAATTATGCAACTGGTCTCTTTACACTTCCCGATCACTTCTTTAACACAGCCGAAGAAGTATTGTATAACCCAGTCTCCACTTTTGTTGGAGTTGGTCAAACTTCAATGGGAATTGGAGCAACTTCAAATTATCTTGGAATTGTCACTGATAAACTTCCAGAAAAAGTTTATCCAATTGCACTGACCCCAGATACTTTTAAATTAGCAACAACTCCTGAATTTGCAAGAGCAGGAATCTTTGTCACCTTTACTGATCCTGGACTTGGAAATGCCCATGAATTAGAATTTACTAAGAAATTAAGTAAAACTGTTATTGCAATTGATGGTATTGTACAGCAACCAATTACATTTACTCCTGTCAACCACAAGTTAGACTTTAATGGTCACTATCTTGCTGGGGGAATCCCTGCAGGCATTTCAACCTTCAATATTAGTGGAATTTCATCGGTTCAACCAAGAGATCTTCTCAAAATTGACGAAGAATATATGAAAGTCGTCGAAGTTGGTTTTAGCACCAACTCTGGCGGAGAAATTCTTGGTCCAATCAATGGTCTTATTGCTGCTGGTGCTGCTGCAACATTCCCAACAGTTTCTGTTGAGAGAGGATCTGTTGGAACAGCAGCAACATCACACACGGACGGATCTACTGTTCAAGTATACAGAGGTGCTATCAACATTGTAAAGAATGAAGTATTCTTTATTGAACCACCAAAAGGAAATAATAGAGCAAGAAGAAATGAGAGCAATCTTCCTTATGTGACTGCTTCATTCTCAGGAAGAACTTTCTTGAGATCTAATTACGATACCAATATGATATTCGATGATATTTCGGATTCATTTACTGGTATTGGTAAGACATACACACTTAAGGTCGGTGGTGCTGATACAACTGGCGTTGAACCAGGAAATGGAATTCTGTTTATCAATGGTGTTTTCCAGACTCCTTCAACAGATAACAACGCTGGAAACAACTACGATATTGAAAGAGACACGACTGCAGGCATTACAAGTGTAGTTTACACCGGTATTACTTCTGTTGACGGATCTTATATCTTATCGGAATTTGATATTAACCAGAATCAACTTCCAAGAGGTGGTTTGATTGTTTCTCTGGGTTCTACACCTGGTCTTGGATATGCACCTTTGGTCGGTGCAAAAGTTAAGGCAGAGAAGAATTCTTCTGGTGAAATTACAAATATTATTGGAATCAATACTTACACAGGTTCAGTTTCTATTAGTACAGCACTTTATAATGAAGTTACTGGAATTCTTGAAATTGAAACCACAGATTCACACAATCTCCGTGGCGGTGACAGAGTAAAACTTGCTAATCTTGAATTTAGTTGTTCTTCAGCACATGCAGGTGTCACAACAACAATCTTCCCAGATTATGATTATGCTTTAGACGTTGATAATATTATTTCTGCAACAGGTGTCGCAATTAATGTTGGACCAAGCACAATTGCTCACACATATGAATCTGGTGGAACAGTATCAAGATTCTTCGATCTCAACTTTGGATCTGGTTATAGATCACCAGTTTCTATTGGAATTACAGATCTAGCATATGAGCACAGATTTGTAAGATCTATCTCCAATAGCATTACTGCAAGTACTGGTGGTCCATTCACCCCAACTAAAGCGAAGTTTACTTCACATACTGGTATTCTTCAACTAACAATTCCAAATCATGGTTTAACCACTAGTGATACTATCGGAATTGCTACAGATGGTCTGGTATTTACTTGCTCTGATGATGATTTCTTCACCGAGCAACCATACCCAAGATCTACTGATCCTGCTGCTGGAGCAACACTTGGAATTACCACATATACTACAAATACAATTAGTGTTGGAGTTGGTTCTGCTGGTGGTGCTGGAACTGGTGCTGTTATAGAAGCGGTAGTTGGTGCTGGAGGAACTTTATCATTCTCAATTACAAATCCTGGTCAAGGATATGTAAACCCTTCAGTGATTATTCCAGAACCAAACTATGAGAATATGCAAGTTGTTGGTGTTTCCAGACTTGGTGTTGGAGCAACTACAGAAGTTGGAAGAAACCTCCTGCTTAATCTGACAGTTGGATCAGCAAATACTAGTGTTGGTATTGGATCTACATTGTTCCTTATTGACACATTTAAGATTTCAAGATCTGGATATGGTTTCCAACCAGGCGACGTTATGAAGGTAGTTGGTCTGGTCACTGCAAAAGACTTTGCAGCACCAGTTTCCGATTTCCAACTTGAAGTTGTGGAAACATTTAGTGATAGATTTGCTTCCTGGTCATTCGGTGAAATGGATTATATTGATAGCGTCTTTGGATATCAAGATGGAAGTAGAAAGAGATTCCCACTTTACTATAATGGAGAACTCTTAAGTTTCGAATTGGATCCAAATAATCCACTCTCTTCTGCTATTGACTTAGATTCTGTTCTTGTTATATTCGTCAATGGTGTACTGCAAACTCCAGGATATTCATATCAATTTACTGGAGGAACCTCATTCCTGTTCAGTGAGGCACCAAAGATAAATGATAAGATTGATATCTTCTTCTATGTTGGTATAGATGGTGTCGATGTCACTCAAGTTGAAACTACTGAAACAATTAAAGTTGGTGATGACTTATTCGTAAGAAAGCATCCTGCATATAATGACACTCAAGATCAACTTCGTGAAAGATCTATTACAGAAATTACTGGATCCGATATTGTTGAAACCGATATCTATACTGGTCCAGGCGTAAATGATAATATCTTTAGACCATTTGACTGGATCAAACAGAAGAAAGATATCTATGTGAAGGGTGATATCATTAGCAAAGTTAGACCTGTACTTGAAACTAAAGTATTCCCAACTGCAAGAATTATTGGTGATGTTTCACCTTCTTCTTCAGAAATATTCGTAGATAATGCACAATTCTTTGATTATGACGAAATCATTCTTGATCTAAACTCAGGATCATTCGCATTTGACGCATTCATGGTCGATTCAAACGAACCAGTTTCTGCAGCATTTACTGCTACAGTTTCTGCTGCTGGAACAGTTTCTGCCGTCACCATTACAAATGCAGGTTTTGGATATACAACAGCAACTATTGATGTTAAATTCTCAGCACCAAAAGAAATTGGTGTAGGAGTTGGAACAACTGCAACTGGAACTGCAACAGTTGTAAATGGTCAAGTAACTTCAGTTTCAATAACAAATTCTGGACTTGGATATACAAATACAAATCCACCAAGTATCATTGTAGAGATTCCAAGACCAACATATGAAACTGTAACGAATGTACAAAATGTTCAAGGATTTAGTGGAATCATAACTGGAATCAGCACCACTACTGGTGTTGGTGGTCACCCACTTGCACTTAAGTTCAACTTCCGTGCAATGACAGATTACGGTTTAAATGGCGAAGCAAACGTTGCTTCAGATGCATTAGATCTCATTGCAGGTTATCCCGTAATGATCTATGACACAACCGTTGGAAATGGTGTTACCTCCGTAAATAGTAGTGATTCTGCAGTTGTTGGTATTGGAACAACATTCTTGGATAACGTTTATGTCGTAAGTTCTATAACAAGTCTTGCTTCAAATGCAGAAATTATTTGTAATGTCCATTCAAACAGTCCAGTAATTGGAATTCTTGAAAGTGGTAATTTTGATGATCTTCAAGCAGGATTGACAACTTCACTTGGATATCTTTCTTGGGGAAGAATATATAACTATGACAATAGATCCAATGGAATTTCTATTGGTGTCACTGGTTTGACTGTAGATGCTGGATTATCAACATTCCCAACTATCCAAAGAAGAGGAAACTTTGGTGAAGGTAAAACTGGAGCAGTACGTTCCAGAAAACCACGCGCCGATGGCGTAAGTCTTGAAGCCGACAATTCTTTACCATTCTACATCCAATAACCAGATATAAATACATAAAAAAAGATAACGATGTCAGCAATTGTTACTGATCAATTTAGAATTCTGAATGCCAGCAATTTTGTTGAGTCAGTAGAAAATTCTTCTAACTCATATTATATAACTGTGGGTCTACCAAATCCAACTGTTGTTGGTTACGGTAGAACCATTGCTTGGAATACAAACCCACCATCACCTATTGACAGCATTAGTTACAATAGTCATGCTGGTGATGTTGTTTTGTATGGAAAGAGGATAACTTCTGCCAATGTAAGAAGACTGGTTAGAAGAATTGATTGGGTCGCTGGAAGTAGATATGAAATGTATCGTGATGATTATAGTATTCTTAACCCAGCACCACTAACAAATGCATCTAGATTGTATGATGCAAATTACTATGTGATGAATAGTGATTATAGGGTTTATATTTGTATTGAAAACGGATCCAGTGGAGATAGTCCAAAAGGAAATGTCTCTCAGGATGAACCAACTTTCACCGATTTAGAACCAACAAGAGCTGGCGATAGTGGTGACGGATACATTTGGAAGTATCTGTTCACTATTAGTCCAAGTGACATTATCAAGTTTGATTCGACTGAATACATTACTGTACCAAATAGTTGGGCAACTAGTACAGACTCTCAAATAAGATCTATTAGAGAATCTGCAGATTCTAGTGTCAATGAGAATCAAATTAAAACGGTATACATTGAAAAATCTGGTTCAAACTATGCAAATGGTTTGGGTCAAGAAATGAATATCATTGGTGATGGAACTGGAGGAAAAGTAAGAGTTGACGTAGAAGGTGGTAAAATCACCAATACAGTCGTCACTTCTGGTGGAAAAGATTATAGTTACGCACTTGTAGATTTGGGATCAATTAATTCCAACACTACAGGAACTAGTGCTAAATTAGTGCCAATTATTCCACCTTCAAAGGGTCATGGATTTGATGTTTATAGTGAATTAGGAACCGATAAGGTTTTGGTTTATGCAAGATTTGATGATTCAACAAAAGACTTCCCAGTAGACACTAGTTTTGCTCAAGTTGGAATCATAAAGAATCCAACTAAAGTTGGTACGAATGATGTTTACCAAGAGAATACATTCTCTGGTCTCAGTTCTTTCAAATTCTCATCAATTACAGGAACACCAAAAATTGGTGAAAAGATTGAGCAAGTAGTTGCAAATGGAACAGGGAAGGCATTTGGTTATGTTGCGTCTTACGATCTTGAGACAAAGGTTCTGAAGTATTTTAGAGATAGATCTCTATTTTACAATCAGACCACTCTTGATCAACAAGATTATACTGGTATATCCACTAATGGAAGACCATATAATTTTGAATCTTCATCAAATGTAATCAGCGGAAAAACTTCTAATTTTTCTGCAGCAATTGATACAGCATTTGCGGGGATTACTACAAATCCAACAGGAACAAAATTAATTAATCTTGGTGTTAACTTCACCAGTGGAATGGCGGTTCCTGAAATAAATAAAGGATCGGGACAATTAATTTATCTCGACAACAGAGCTAGCATTGCTAGAAACGCACGCCAAAAAGAAGACCTCAAAATTATACTGGAATTTTAAAAAATGCCACAAAAGACGAATTTAAACGTAAGTCCTTACTATGACGACTTTGATAAGGCAGATAATTTTTATAAGGTTCTGTTTAAACCTGGATATCCAGTACAGGCTAGGGAATTAACAGGTCTTCAATCGATTCTACAAAATCAGATAGAATCTTTTGGCAGTCACATGTTCAAAGAAGGTTCTATGGTGATTCCTGGTGGAATCACATGTGACAATGCATTTACAACAGTAAAGGTAAATCCAGATCACTTAGGTATTGACGTTACAGTATATCTTGATTCTATTGTAAATGCAAATAACGGCAAAGGTGCGAAAGTAAAAGGTCAAAGTTCTGAAATTAATGCGACGGTAAAGGGATATCTTTTACCACCAGAAGAAGGCGTAGAGGAGATTACTTTATTTGTCAAGTATCAAGATGGTGGCATTGATGGTTCCAGTGTAGAATTTGAAGATGGCGAGACATTAATTCTTCAAGAGAATGTCACTTATGGCAATACTTCAATAGTTTCTGGAGATACTGTATTTACATTAAATGCAGTAGATGCTGCTTCTACTGGATATGCTGTTGGTGTTGCGGAAGGTGTTTACTTCATTAGAGGAACATTTGTAGACGTTCCAAACTCACAAGTTGTTCTTGATCCATATGACAATAATCCGTCATATAGAGTTGGTTTTGATATTATAGAAGAGATTGTAAACTCAGATCAAGATCAATCTCTAAATGACAATGCAAAAGGATTTACAAACTATGCTGCACCTGGTGCAGATAGATTAAAAATTACTTTAAACTTAACTAAGAAGTTACTTACAGATATTGAAGATACCAGTTTCGTAGAACTGGTAAGAGTTGATGATGGAGTAATCAAGAAGTTACAAAATAAATCAAATTATAATTTAATCAAAGACTACTTCGCAAAAAGAACTTTCGAAGAGTCTGGGAACTATGCTGTAGATAATTTTATTGTAGACGTTGTTGATACTTTAAACAACGAGACAGGCAATGGAGGTCTCTTCAGAGAGGACGAAGTAACTGACCAAGGAAATACACCTAGCGACGATTTGATGGGCGTCAGAGTCTCTGCTGGCACCGCATACGTTAGAGGATATGATGTTGATCTTGTGGGTTCCACAGTTATTGACGTACAAAAACCAAGAACAACCAAAAAGATAAATGGATCATTAATTCCATTTGCCCTTGGTAGTTTAGTCAAAGTCAATAATGTTCACGGCACACCTTATATAAACATTGGCGACACTGCTGCAGGTGGATCTGGCAGCACCAATAGCAATATTATTGAATTATATGGTGAAAGAAGAAACGCTGGAGGAAATACAAACACAACTAACGCAAGTACTGCAGGTTTAACTACAAAAGTTGGTGAAGCAAGAGTATATTGGTTTGGTGTATCAGATGCTCCATATGAGGATAATTCAACTGATTGGGATCTTTATCTTTATGATATTCAGACTTATGTCAATTTAACTCTCGCCAATACATATAATCAAACTGATCAAGTTCCTCTGACTTCATATATTAGAGGTCTTTCAAGTGGAGCAACTGGATATCTTTCAGATGTCAATGGAAGTGATTATAGTTTAACACAAACTTCAGGAAGATTCCTGATTGGTGAGCAAGTCATTATCAATGAAAATGAGCAGTATAAAACTGCTATTACTGGAATGACAATCTATGATACCAGTGATATTAAGTCAGTATTCCAAGATGCAGATGCATTGAATACTTCATTGCATACGAACTTTATTGCAGATACTGTTCTTTATGAGCAAGAACTCGAAAGATTTGGTGTAAAGGATCAACTGGTCGTTAGTGGTGGAAATACTGGTAGAGTTTCTGGAAGAAACTTTGCAGATGGTGAGAGTGGAATTAAAGTTGGTAGCATTATCAAGTATCAGACAGGAGATGCTTCCCCAACTTACAACACTGTAAGTGCTATTCGTGCTGATGGAACGACAGTAACTTTGGCAGCAGCACCCGCAGCAATTGCAGGGGTAAACCTTTCTGCAGTTGCAAATGGTTCATACACATTCTCATTGATGGTTCCTAGAATTCGTCAATATGGATTCAATGGTCTTTATGCAACTTTACCAGTAGAAAAGATTGCATCAGTTGATCTCGCAAATTCTGAATTAACAATTACAAAACAAATTACTGGAAAGTCTGTTACTAGTAACAGTCTTACATTGACAGTTGCTGATGCGATAGATGTAAATGCCGGTATTACTAGTGTATTCTTTGAAACATTTGACGCAGAAAGATATACTATTACTGAAGATGATGGAACAGTTGTACAACTCAAGAGTGGAATGTTTACTCTTGGGGCAAATGGAAATTCTGTAACATTCAATGGTCTTCCTAATAATGGTGCAGTAACTGTTCAAGCAACTCTTAAAAAGAGAGGAGTTACTAATAAGACAAAAGATTTTACTAGATCAAATACAGTATCAATTGTAAGAACTAGTGGAGTATCTGAGGTTACTGGATTAACAACTAGCAAATATTATGGAACAAGAATTGAGGACAATGAGATTTCTCTCAATGTTCCAGATGTTGTTAATGTTCGTGCAGTTTATGAATCTACCAATACTTCTGCACCAGTTCTTGATAAATTAACTTTTGCTACTGGTCTTGCTTTAGACCAGAATGTAATCGTTGGTGAAAAAATCGTAGGACAAGACAGTAGAGCTGTTGCACAAGTAGTAAGCAAAACTTCAAATAGTGTTAGTTATGTAAAGTTAAATACAAACAACTTTGCAGTAGGTGAATCTGTCAAGTTTAAAGATTCTGCAATCAGTGCAGTTATTCAAGAAATAACTCCAGGAAGTTATGTCAATAGAACTGCAAATTATAGACTTGATAAAGGTCATCGCCACCAATTCTGCGATTACTCCAGAATTATAAGAAGACCTGGATCCGCAATTCCTTCTCGTCAGTTATTGGTTGTTTACGACGCATATGCAGTCGGTTCAAATAACACCGGAGATATCTTTACAGTAAATTCATACTCTCAAGATAGATTTACCAGCGATATTCCAACTCTTCCAAACGGACTTCGTTGCTCAGATTTACTCGACTTTAGACCTAGAGTTGCTGCATTTAATCCTGCAACTACAAATGCATCTCCATTTGCATTCTCTAGCAGACAGTATGAATACAACTATAAGTACGTTGTTTCCCCTGATGAAACTTCATTCATGGGTTATAGTTACTATCTGCCAAGAATTGACTTAGTTACTATTAATCGTCTAGGTGAAATTGAAGTTATCAAAGGAGAACCTGCCGATAAACCACAGGCTCCAGTCCTTGCAGATGATGCAATGGAGATTGCACAAATTCTTCTGCCACCATACCTCTTTAATCCAACAAAAGATCCAAGGGTTCTTCTTCGTGATAATAGAAGATTCACGATGAGAGATATTGGTAAACTTGAAGATAGAATTGAAACATTAGAGGAGTTGACCAGCTTAAGTATGCTGGAAATGAGTGCAAAAACTCTTGAAATCACCGACGCTAATGGTATCAATAGATTCAAGAGTGGATTTATTGTTAGTGACTTTAGAGACAAATCTCTTTGTGATCCACGTCTTTCCACTGTTGATATTTCAAAAGAGGGTGCAACAGCGATTGCTCCAGTTGATTTCTGGTCAATGGGAGCACAATTGGCATTAGATCCAGGAATTGACGTAGATCAGGCAGATATGAGTCAAAACTTGACTCTTCTTGATAGAAATATCAGAAAGACTGGAGATTTATTAACACTTGATTATCAGGAAGTTGCTTGGATTGATCAACCACATGCAACAAACGTTGAAAATGTCAACCCATTCAATGTCATTGTATTCGTTGGTGGTGTTGTATTAGATCCTCAATCTGACAACTGGGTTAGAACCATTTACGTTGACGATCACAGAACAGAATCGACTGGTGCCAAATGGACTCAAGAGGCAAATGTAACCAGAGACGTTGATAACAAAACAGAGTATGTAAGTTATAAGAAAGGTGGTGGTAGAGGTGAAAGAGTAACTAGAGCATTTACTACTACAACGATTACAACAACAACTAAGTATACTCCAAAACTTCAAGGTCCTGCAAGAGAATTCAATTACGTTGAAGACGTAAAAGTATCTGGAGAAGCAGATCCATGGATGCGTTCAAGAAATGTTTATTTCAACGCAAATGGATTGAGACCCTTCTCAAAACATTATTTGTATTTGGATAGTCAGCAAGTTGACATTATTCCAAAACTTTGTGAGATTGAAATGGTTTCGGGAACATTTAGAGTTTTCGAGAACGCAAATATCTTCGACTCTACAGGTAAGAAGATTGGATACATTAGAGTTCAAAAACCAAATCATAAATTTGGCGATACTTCCAGACCAGACATTGGTGCTGGACTCGGATCTCCAGCAGTTTTGGTTGAAGAATATAGTGTAGATCCATATGATAGAAACAGACCAGCACCAGGCGACGCATATTCGCCAACATCAAGACTTATTAACTTTGGTGTAAGAGCACTTTCTACCGATGAAAAGTTCTACGGATATGTTGAAAGAGGTTCCAGAGTAATTGGTGAAACATCTGGTGCTGTTGCTACAATTACCAGAGCAGAATTAGTATCTGACAACTGGGGAGATATTGTTGCAAACTTCTTCTTCAGAGATCCAAATTCAAATCCACTGCCACCAGTAAGAGTTAAGAGTGGAACAAAGACCGTTAAGGTAACAGCAGTTCCACCAAATACAGTAGTTCTTCCAGGATCTACAGTATTTGCTTCAGAGGCACTCGGCACTTATAGTGGATCTGGATCAATTCTGACACAAGAGACAAGTCGTGTTTCTGTCAGAAATCCACCCAAACCTGCAGCAAGAAAAACAGAAGTTGAAGTTCAAGTTAAAGCACCTCACAGAGACCCATTAGCACAGTCATTTACTGTTGATGGAAGAGGAGCATTCCTCACTTCATTCGATCTCTACTTTGCAACCAAAGATCCTGGGGCAAAAATTTATGTAGAATTGAGAACTATGGAGTTGGGAACACCAACCTCATTCCTTGTTCAAGACTACACTCAGGTTGCTTTGAATCCTGATGATATTAATATTAACGAGGCAAATCCATTCGAACCAGTTCCAACAAGGATTCGTTTCCCATCTCCAGTTTATCTTGAAGCAAATAAAGAATATGCGATTGTTATTCTTTCACCAGCTTCAGATGGATATGAAATGTGGACTGCAACAATGGGTAAGAAGACTGTCAGAACGACAAATCTTCCAGACGTTCAGAATGTAGTTGTTACCAAGCAATATATTGGTGGATCTCTGTTTAAGTCTCAAAATGGTACTATTTGGACAGCAAGTCAGTATCAGGATTTAACATTCAAACTGTATAAAGCAAAATTTGTTCCTTCAGGAACAGTCACTTTCTACAACTCAGATGTTCTTCCAAAGGGCGATAATAGCAGCAAACTTCAAGACAACCCAATCGAAGGTCTGCCAAGAAAGTTAAAACTGCCTATCTCTGGAACACTTAATGCAAATGTTAGACCTGGCGTAAAAGTCACAGAAGGATCCAGTGGTTCAAACATCACAGGATTTGTTGAGAACATTGGTGGACCAGCAGTATCTGGAACTGGAAATGTTTCAATTGCTAGCAGTGGTGTTGGATATGTAAATAGTTCTTCTATTTCAAGTGTTCCTCTTTATTCATTGACTGGCAAAGGAACTGGAGCACAGGCAACAATTACAACAAATGCTTTTGGTAATATTCAATCTGTAAATATTACTTCTGTCGGTGAAGGATTTGTTCCTGGAGAAACTGTTGGTATTGTTACTTCAAGCATGGGTACTGCTTCACAACAAAAAGGTTCTGGAGCAAAAATAACAATCACTGGAGTTGGAAATCCAGATTCACTCTATCTCACAAATGTTCAGGGTGAAAACTTCACAAATACTCTTGCAGTATATCATTATACTGATCCGAATAATGAATCGACAAGAACAAGTTCTGGAGTAACTGTAAATGGATCTTCATCAATTGTTGATGACAGATATACTGGAAACGTCTTCAGAATTAAGCAACAAAACCATGCACACCATGGTGGAAACAATAGAATTCTGATTGAAGACGTACTTCCAGATACGGAAAAAACTACAATCACTTCAAACTTCGGTGAAAATGATACTATAGTTTCTGTCGCTAACACCGCAATTTTTGCAAGATTTGAAGGAATCGGCACAAGTCGTGGATATGCTCTTCTCAACAATGAAGTTATTTCTTACAGTGCAATTAGTGCTGGTAGTGGAGGAGCAGGAACTCTTTCAATTGATGCAAGATCAATTAACAATTCCTCTAAGTCTTCACATACAGTTGGTGAATCCATTCAACCATATGAAGTCAATGGCGTTTCATTGACAAGAATTAACACTTCTCACAATATTCCATCAACATATTACAGATCTGAGAATTCTAACCTTGACAATTACTATCTTGAATTTGATAGAAGTACAGAGTCACCAACTATACGATCTACTGGATCTGGAATGCTCAATTTTGCAGCACAAAAAGGATTTGGTGGAAATACCGTTGGAATTTCACAAAACTTCCAATATAGTACAATTGAACCTATGTTCAATGTTATTACTCCAGGAAAAGGAACTGCTGCGAATGCTTTAATTAGAACAATCTCTGGAACAAGTGCTGGTGGAAATGAAGTTTCATTTATTGACCAAGGATTTGAACCAGTAACTCTGAATAAAGTATTGAACTTACGCACACCAAGAATGGTTGCTTCTAGAGTAAATGAACTTGCAAGATTGAGTGCTCTTCCTCGCAATAAGTCTCTTTCCATGAGAGTTGAATTCTCAAGCACAGATGAAAATCTGTCTCCTGTAATGGATATGCAGAATGCAACATTTGTTCTTGGAAGAAACAAGTCTAATTCTCCTATCATTGATTATGTTAATGATCCAAGATCAAACAATATTGACGAAGATCCCCATGGAGCAGTTTTTGTGACTAAGACTATTTCTTTGGCACAACCTGCAACAAGTTTGAGAGTTATTATTGCTGCCAACAGGCAAGAGGATGCAGATTTCCGTGTCCTTTATAAACTGGTCAAAGCAGATTCAAGTGAAGTTGATCAAAAGTTTGTACCATTCCCAGGTTGGGACAACCTTATTGATGACGACGGCGACGGATTCGGTGATCGTGTTATTGATCCACAAAAGAATAGTGGAAGAGCAGATGCTTTTGTTACACCAAATGATTTTGAAGGATTCTCTGAATATCAATTCACTACCAATAATCTTGATCAATTTACTGCATTTGCAATTAAAGTTGTTATGTCGTCTAAGAATGAATCTACACCAGTAAGATTGAAAGATTTCAGAGCTATTGCACTTGCATAATATGGAAGAAAAAGATTTTATTCAAGTTGAAGGGGAACAAAATCTCTTCAGAGATAGAAATACTGGCGCTATTATTAATACTGATAACGCCAGTTATATTCAATATCAAAAAATGAAACAACGAAGACAATCTGAGCGTGCTGAACTTGATATGATAAAAAATGATATCGAAGAAATTAAATCACTATTGAGGCAACTTGCTAATGGATCCTGATAAAATTGAATTAGAAAATTTAAGCAAGAGTTTTGAATATTTCAAACTAGCAGCAGAGGTTGACAACATTACTTCTGTTGAGGAATTGAGAAATCTGGCTAAATCCTACATAAAACTCTATTTTAAACAACAAGAAGTTGTAAGTAGTTTGGGACTTTAAGGAATATAAATATTTCTACATCCTGAACTGTATATAAATGGCTGAAATAAAAGTCAGAGTAGGTCAGCAACCGGCGGTAAAAGTAATATCTTCTCTCGCAGGTGCCCAGGGTCTCTCTTTGGCAGAACTCAGTGATGTTAGTGCTTCTAACTTGCAAAATGGTATGGTGCTAGTTTACAACAGCAGCATCAGAAAATGGGAAGCAACACTTACCCTGACGCCAGGCGCAACGCAGAATTTAGACATCAACGGAGGAAATTTCTGACATGGCAAGTATTATCAGGATTAAAAGATCCTCGGGTACTAGCAAACCATCCACCCTACAATGGGGTGAATTTGGATATGTAACCGGTATTGGTAGTTTCGGAGGAACTAATCAGTACAAGGACAGAATTTTCCTTGGAGATGATGGTACTAACGCCAACCCAGTTGGTGGATATTACTACACCTCAATGATGGAGCACGATCCAGGTGCTGTTGCAGGTGTACAAAACACAAGAAACCAAGACGGTGGCGTTGTTGCCGTTATGGAACCACTGCCAAACACTGGTCTTGGTGGTGCTTCTTCACTGAAAGTAGATCAGTGGAACGTCGATAACTTAAGAATCGACACCAATACAATTTCGTCAACAGATACTGACGGAGATATTGTACTCGATCCAAATGGAACTGGTGAAATTCAGATTCCAGACGATACATTCCTCACCTTTGGTGATGATAAGAACGCAAAATTTGAATATGATGAGAATGGAGTAGATCAGTTTACTTATACTGGCGCAGACTTCCGTATTAATGTTGTTACAGAGTCTGTCGATAAGGACACTGGTGCATTAATTGTAGAAGGTGGTGTTGGTATTGAAAAAAGTCTGAATGTTGGTGGAAACTTTAGTGTAAGTGGAAATTCAATATTCGATTTAATTAGAATCGAAGATAACATTATTTCCAGTATTCCAGGAAGTAATGATACAATCTACATTGATCCATATCCCGATGGATTAAGTAATGAAGGAACCGTCATTGTTAAAGGTAACTTACAAGTTGATGGTACAACCACCACCATTAACTCAACACAGAAGACGGTAAATGATCCGATCTTACATCTTGGCGATGTAACAAGCGCAAGAACGGTTATGGCAACCGTTGCTAGTGGTGCAAACTTAATTACTCTCGATTCAGTTGTTGGTATTAATACTGGGGATATAATTGCTCATGCAAATATTCCTAGTTCAACTTCAATTACAGCATATAATACTGGCACAAAAGTAGTTACTATCAGTGCTAACACGACTGCTGGTATTTCAACGACTGAGCAAGTAACAATTACTCATGCATACGATAGCAATACCGATAGAGGTATTTCTTTTGCATACAATAGTGGAAGTGGCGTTGCAGATAATGAAACTGGATTCTTTGGTATGGAGGATGACTCCATTGCCACCAGTACTGCTGGAGTAGATAACCACGGAACTCACGCTGACGATAGCAGAAGATGGGTATATGTTCCCGACGCTACTATTGCCAATAGTGTTGTAGCAGGAACCAAAGGTTTCCTTGATATCAAAGGTATTTACTATCAGTCTGGTGATTATGCAACTGGTGGTGTTGTCTATTTTGACAGCACTGGTCTTCAAAGATCTACAAATGCTGTTGCTTCTCCAGTTTTCACTTCAAAGCAAGTTTTAACTGCAATCACTAAAAAGACATTTGATCTTAGCGTAGCAATTACTGCTTCTGCTGGTGACATTATTAGACAAGATACCAGTGGTGCATATGGTGTGGTTGAGCAAGGTGTATCTGGATCAACACAAGTCAGTCTTGTTGGTATTGAGGGTACATTTACTACTGGAAGCAATCTGAGAAGAGAAGGTCAGAACGGATTTATTACAAATCTTGCTTCAGTTCCTAATACAATCACCGACATATATACTAATAAACCACACTGGACTTCAACTCTTGACGGAGGAACTTTCTGATACATGGAACAACAAAATGAAGTGGATGTAAATGTTCTTATTAAACTTTATAATTCCAAATTAGCAACATTAACAAATCAAAACGTTCTGCTTGAGGCAAAGTTAAGCACTTTGTCTCAAGATTATAAATCACAAGTAGAAGCACTGCTCGAAGAAAACGCCAATCTTAAGGCACAACTAGAGACAAAGTAATATGGCAAAACCATCAACTAGACAAGGTTTAATTGACTACTGCTTGCGTCAACTTGGTGCTCCAGTGTTGGAGATTAACGTTGATGACGATCAAATCGACGATCTAGTTGATGATACCATTCAATATTTCAACGAGCGTCATTATGATGGTGTTGAAAAAATGTACCTTAAGTATAAAATTACTCAAGACGATATTGATAGGGGAATAGGTGCTGTTACTGCTGGTTCAAATACCGTAAATGGTACAACTGGAGTAGGAATTGTAACTACTACAGCAACTTCCACAGGTATTGCTGCCACCACATTTAACTTTTACGAAAATTCAAATTTTATTCAAGTTCCAGATTCGGTAATCGGAGTTGAAAGAATATTTAAGTTTGATACTAGTTCCATTTCTGGTGGAATGTTCAGTATTAAGTATCAACTATTTCTGAATGACTTATACTATTTTAACTCAGTTGAATTACTACAATACTCAATGGTCAAGACATACCTTGAGGATATTGATTTTCTGTTAACTACAGATAAACAAATAAGATTTAATAAGAGACAAGATAGATTATATTTGGATATTGATTGGGGAGCACAAACTGTCGATGATTTTATTGTTCTTGAGTGTTATAGAGCATTGGATCCAGGATCTTTCTCACAGATTTACAACGATAGTTTTGTTAAGAGATATTTGACCGCTCTCATAAAGCGTCAGTGGGGACAAAACCTAAGTAAGTTCAGAGGCGTCAAACTTCCTGGAGGAATTGAATTAAATGGTGGAGAAATCTATCAGCAAGCAGAACAGGAATTGAATGACATTAAATCAAGAATGTCAATGGAATATGAACTTCCACCTCTCGACTTTATTGGATAATGGCACTTAATCCTTTCTTTTTACAGGGGACTGCATCTGAGCAGAGATTAGTCCAAGATATCATTAATGAACACCTGAAGTTTCATGGTGTGGAAGTTACTTATATTCCAAGAAAATATGTAAACACAAAGACAATTATTGAAGAGGTACAAACTTCAAAATTTGATGATAACTTTGCAATTGAAGCATATGTAAACACCTTTGAGGGATATGGTGGTGCTGGAGATATCTTAACAAAGTTTGGTGTAAGTGTTAGAGACGAATTGATTCTTACAATCTCCAAAGAGAGATTTGAGGATTTTATTGCACCATTTATGGCAGGTCAGGACGACGGAACTGAAGATTCTATAATGCCAACCCCAACAAGACCCAGAGAAGGAGATCTTGTTTATTTTCCATTGGGGCAAAGACTTTTCGAAGTTAAATTTGTTGAGCATGAAGATCCTTTCTACCAGTTAGGAAAAAATTACGTATATCAACTCAAATGTGAACTCTTTGAATATGAAGATGAGGTTCTTGATACTACGATTGAGGAAATCGATACTCAAATTCAAGATGAAGGATATATTACTACACTCCAATTAATTGGTGTTGGTAGAACTGCAACCGCATCGGCAGTTATTGCAGGAACAGTTCCAAGTGGTTATGTTTCCGAAATTTATTTAAACAATGATGGTAGTGGATTTACTTCAGTTCCAACAATTGGAATTACTTCTTCTCCGACAGGTCAAGTTGGAGATAATGCAACTGCAGTTGGATTCTTAACAACGAGAGGTGGAGTAACTTCTATTGATAAGATTCTTCTGACAAATGCAGGTGCTGGATATACTGTTGCACCGACAATCACAATTACTGGTGGAGGTGGCGTTGGGGCAGCAGCAACTGCTTCTATTGTTACTTCTGGTCAGGGTGTAATTAGAATTACAATTACTGATGGTGGTGTTGGTTACAGTACAACACCTATTGTAACTATTTCTGGTCCACCAAGCAGTGGTATTGCAAAAACTGCTGTTGGTATCGCATCTATTGGTTACGACGGATCTGATAAGATTGTCAAGGCAATCTACATCAAAGATCCAGGTAGAGGATATAGTTCTGACCCAACCGTTACCATTGCAGATCCAGAAACACTATCTGGAGTTGGAACTTACCTGTTTAACGAAGTTGTTATCGGATCCAGATCAATGCTGGAAGCAAGAGTCAAAGAATGGGATGAAGATACTAAGATCCTTAAGATTTCTAATGTTGGTATAGCAGACACTCAAATTGGATTCTATCCAGGCGAGAGTGTCATTGGTAAGACTTCTGGAGCGTCTTATCCTGTCTTAACTTATACGCAGGATGATATTTATGATAAATACACTGAAAACGATGAATTTGAAAAACTGGGAGATGATCTCCTAGATTTCACTGAATCAAATCCATTTGGTACTTATTAATGTTAGGAAAATATTATTATCACGAAATAATTAGAAAAACGATCATATCGTTTGGAACATTATTTAATGATATACATATTCGCCATGCAGATGGTGATGGGAATAGTGTTAGTGATATGAAAGTACCACTGGCATACGGTCCTGTTCAAAAATTTCTAGCAAAAATTACACAACAATCTGAGTTAAATAAACCGATTCAGATTACTATGCCAAGAATGTCATTTGAGATGACATCTATTCAGTATGACTCAACAAGAAAGACGAGTTTAATACAAACATTTAAAACTTGTGATGACGGCAGTAAAGTAAAGAAAGTCTTTATGCCAGTTCCATATAATATTGGATTTGAATTAAATATTCTTTCCAAATTAAATGACGATTCTCTACAAATCATAGAGCAGATTTTACCATATTTTCAACCACATTTTAATCTTACCCTAGATTTAGTAGATTCTATTGGTGAAAAGAGAGATGTTCCAATCATTTTAGATTCGGTGAGTTTCCAAGACGACTATGAGGGAAGTTTTGATACTAGAAGAGCACTGATTCATACTTTACAGTTTACTGCAAAAACATATCTCTTCGGTCCTATTGCTGATAGTAGTGATGGTCTTATCCGTAAGGTACAAGTTGATATGTACACTAGCACGGATATTCAAACTGCTAAGCGTGAGGTAAGATACACAGTTACACCAAAAGCACTTGAGGATAAAAATAATGATGGGGTGATTGACTCAACTGATAATGATCTTCTCCAACCAGGAGATAATTTTGGATTTGATGAAGAATGGCAATTCTTCTCAGACGGAAAAACTTATAGTCCAACCCGCCAATCTGATATTTAATTACCATGGATAATAATTATGAGTCTATTGACAAGGCACTCAATATTGAGAGTAGCATTGTTGAAACGGAACCAGCAGAGATTAGGAAACCACCCATTCCTATTGAAAAAACTGATATTAAAAAAGATTATGAATATACCCGCGCAAACTTATATTCTCTTATAGAAAAAGGTCAAGAAGCAATTAATGGGATTATGGAACTTGCCGGTGAGAGTGCAAGTCCAAGAGCATATGAAGTTGCGGGACAGTTAATTAAAAGTGTTGCTGATACTACAGATAAATTAGCAGATCTTCAGAAAAAACTCAAAGATCTTGAAGAAGATTCGGTAAAACAAACAACTAATAATGTTACTAATAATGCATTATTTGTAGGATCAACAAGTGAACTTTCAAAACTACTCAAGCAAGGTTTTCTAAATAATAATAAGTCACAAGACGCATAGGTATGGCGAAAAAATCCTGTAAGAAAGGATATTACTATTGCTTCACTTCAGAGAAGTGTAAGAAGATTCCTAAGGGATGGCACCTTATGGCGTCTACTGGTCGTATTATGAAAGATAGCGAGCATAAAGAAGAAGAGGAGACCAAAAAGAATGGCAATGGTACAAATGGCAATGGAAGTGGGAATGGGGACTCTTCTGGGAGCTCTGATAGCGGAGGAGTATCAGAAGGTTGGAGTGCAGCATACAGGAGGTCCATCGATTGCGATAATCCAAAAGGGTTCTCTCAGCGAGCACATTGTCAAGGAAGAAAGAAAGTGAACGAACAAAATAACGATATTTTTCATCAAGGAAATCCCAATCCTCAAATGAGGAATATGCCTATGGGACAAAGAAACGCAGAAAAACTTGCAAATGCATATGGACCACATATAAAGAATCAGTTGACTCATGGACTACATTCTCTACATAAAGCTAGAGAGTCTGCAAAAAACACTAAGATAATGAATAGTTCTAGTGTAAGGGTTGCTGAAGCAAAAGAAAAGGGTGACCACGAAGTGTCGATGGCACAATCTCAGTTAGCAAAAACTGAGAGAAATATTAAAACACTTCGTAAAGCACTAGGTAAAAAAGAAAAAAATATTCCAGCTTGGCTTCAGGCAAAGATTACTGATACTGAGCACAATATGGATGCAGCTGCTGGTTACATGGAGAATCCTCTTGAAGAAGCAAACAAAAGTGGTGATTATTCTTTGCATGACTGGTTTACTAAGAGTCGCGCTTCTGATGGCACCCCTGGTTGGGTTCAACTTGGTGGTAAATACGCAGGAAAACCCTGTGCAAAACAACCAGGACAAAAAACCAAACCCAAGTGCGGTTCATCAAAAATGGCAGCATCCATGAGTGACAAAGAAGAAGATGCCGCAGCAGCAAGAAAAAGAAGAAAAGATCCTAATCCAAATAGAAAGGGTAAGGCAAAGAATGTGGCAACCGAAAGAAAAAAGAAACTAAATGCATCATACTCCAATTGGAGAAGTGATTTAGAACAACTCGATGAACTAAAGTGCTGGAAGGGTTATAAGAGAAAGAAAGGATCTATTCCTGGAGAAAAAGGTTCTTGCGTAAAAGAAGAAATAGTAGATGAGGGTTTAGTAAAGGCTGCTCTTATCGGTGCTGGTATTATGGCTTTACCTGCTATTGCTAAAAAAGTTTTTGAGCCAAAAGCAAAAAAAGCACTGGATAATGCCAGACAAAATGCAACTCTTGGTGGAAATGCATTTGGTGCTGGTGCAAGAGGTCTTGATAAGCAATCATTTGAACCAGAAGGTGAAATGGTTTTTGAAGGAGATACTCCTCGTGGACAAAAACCAAGTGTTGGAATGAATATCACACCAGATATGACACAACCAAAACCAAAACCACCAACAACAAGACAGAGAGTGAGATCTGCTGGTTCAAAATATGGACCAAAAGCATTTGAAACAGAAATGCCAGTTTTTAATACAGAAGAAAAGGACGCTTGTTATAAAAAGGTCAAGTCCCGTTATAAGATTTGGCCAAGTGCATATGCCTCTGGTGCATTAGTCAAGTGCCGTGAAGTTGGTGCTGCTAACTGGGGTAACAGCACAAAGAAAGAAGGTTTCTCTGATTGGAGAACTGAAATGGTTATGGAAGGTAAATTGGAGGATCGTTTATCTAAAATGTCTGATGATGAGTTTAAACAGTTTATAAAAGGCAGAACTGGTCCAGAAGCAGAGACTTTTAGACAAAAAAGAGAATCTGCAAGAGCATCTGCAAGGACATCTTCCAAACCTCAAAGACCTGGAGCACAAATGCCACCAGATTTTGCAAAACAGGGTGTATCCAGCAAACCAAGAACAGTTAATGTTGGTGATTATGCAAATAGAAATGTACCAGGCAGTGCTTGGCAAAGAGCACAACAGAATCCTTCCGCATATAGACCCGGTCCTGGTGTAAAACCAGACTTCAGTGGTGTGAATCCAACACCAAGACCAAGACCAAACGTAAGAGTTCGTGGTGGTGGAAAGTTTGGTTTAATTAAGGCACTGGCAGGACCTGCTTTGGCTGCTGGAGCATCTGTTCTTGCCAATGTTATAGCAAATCAACAGAATAAAAATAGTCGTGCCCCTAAAAATGAGTCTTTTGATAATTGGAAAGACAACTATACTCCAACAGAAATAGAGTCTGTAGACATTATCAAGGCAGAACCACTTCGCGCATCTGATTGGAGAACTGAATTAAATATTATAGAAGACTGGCAGAAATCAAACCGCAAAGATGGTGTTGATGGAATGAGTCAGAAATCTGTCAATGCCTACAAGCGCGAAAATCCTGGATCAAAGTTACAGACTGCTGTAACTGAAAAGAAACCAAAAGGAAAGAGAGCAAAAAGACGCAAGTCATTCTGTGCTCGTTCCAAGGGTCAAAAAGATATGCATAACATTGATTGTTCCAAGACCCCAGAGAAGAAAATCTGCAAGGCACGCAAACGCTGGAGATGCTAATGGAAAGT
>Ga0255766_10001272_pt1 | contig 23192 bp, 14 predicted proteins | sample 071ome_23_FD_179966 | JGI IMG/M metagenome (GOLD analysis project Ga0255766, IMG submission 179966) | Coastal salt marsh microbial communities from the Groves Creek Marsh, Skidaway Island, Georgia - 071403BT metaG (version 2) | ecosystem: Environmental > Aquatic > Marine > Intertidal zone >... | reverse complement strand
CATAATCATCATGGAGGCGCTGAAACGAGAGCTCGAGAGGAAGAGGAGAGAAAAAGCGGCGTTGCTCTCTTCTCTCTCCGAACGTAACGACGCTCAGACAACAACAACAACAACAACAACAACAACGACGAACAAATTCATGTCCAAGAAACAACGCGAAGAACACCTTTTCCGCGTAAACGCGGCGGCAGCAGCGGCGCGCGAAAGAGAAGAAGAAGAAGAAGAGAAGAAGAAGAGAACGAAGAAGAGAACGAAGAACGGAAACGCGGAAGAAGAAGAAGAAGAAGAAGAAGAAGAAACGACGACGACGACGACGACGACGAATAAAATTTCTTCTTCTTCTTCTTTGGCAGCCGTTCGTGCTTTTGCGGGAGGAGGAGGAGGAGGAGGCAATCCCACCGCGACCACCGCGAGTAAATTCCGCTCGGCGGCGGCGCGAAGAGCGTTCGAGAAGGACGAAAAGTCAAAAAACAACGACGAGAGCGGCAAAACCGAGAAAGAAGAGGAAGAGTTGCACAAACGCATCGAACGCGAGGTGAAAAATCTGACGAACGCCGAGGTTATCGCTCGATTGAGAAAGTTGGGACAGCCGGCAAAGTTATTCGCGGAGAAGGAAGAGGACAGGCGAATGAGATTGGAAGTCGCGGCGAAGAACATCAAGGTGAGAGAAACGGACGAACACGTCGGCGGTCAACAAGCGAACGAATTGTTGAAGTACAACAGGGAGAAGAATAACAACAACGACGACGGGAATAACAACGACGGGTCGAATTATGATAAGAGCGGTACTAAGAACGGCGGCGTCGGCGGCGACAAGAATAACAACGCAACGACGACGAAGACGAACAATTCGAGGAAACTCACGACGAAAGAACAAGAAATAGAGAAGAAGAAACGGGAGGCGGAGATGGCGCAGTTGGAATTTGAACGTGCGGCGAAACGACTGAAGAAACAAATGGATGCGGAGACGGATCCAAACGCGCATCCGATCGATCGAGTCGCGGAACATTTTAAAAGGTTGCTCAAAGAGTGGGCGATGGATATAGAGGGCACGAAGTTTGACTCCAACGCACAAAAGAGGCAACAAGTCGCCAACTGCGAGTTGACGAAAACGCACATGAAACCTTTATTCAAAAAGATGAAAAAACGAGACTTGCCGAACGACATCGAACGCGCTTTATTTCTCATTTTTGAAGCCATGAAAGCGAGAGATTACAAGAGAGCCACGGACGCGTACGTTGGCGTCGCCATCGGCAACGCCGCTTGGCCCATCGGCGTCACTTCGGTAGGCATCCACGACCGTTCGGCGAGAGAGAAAATCTCCGCCACCACCCAAGCGCACGCCATGCAAGACGAAGAAACCAGAAAATACTTACAATCGGTCAAACGCTTGATCACGTTCAGCCAACGCGCGTATCCCACCAACCCATCCCTAGGTTTTGATTGGAACGGCAACGATAAAAAGGCGTTAGAGCACGCCGAAAGAGCCACGCCGGGATTCTTAAACGCGTCGCTCCCGGCGCTTCCGGACGGCGGCGAACAACAACGTCCCAAGCACAACGCGAACGTTACCGACGACGGCGGTCGCAAGTGGGAATCTCTGATGCGACACGCCTACGATAACGTTAAAACTGGTGGTTGAACGATGCGTAGATTAGTTTTCTTTAGGAATAATGAGAGAGAGAGAGAGAGAGAGAAAGAGTTTAATAAATAGCAAAAGCATTCGCATGTACGTATCGTACGCGTCAACGCGTATTATTTTGTGACTCGCACAGGTTTCATCCTTATCCGTCTCCAAAAATTAGGCGCACTCGCGCTAAAGAAGAAGAAGAAGAAACGCGCGCTCTTTGAGAACACGCAACCGCCGGACAGCGCTCAGAAAAAACACCACGCAAAAGCGGTCGTCGTCGATTTCATCGTCGTCATCGTCATCATCATGCGCGCCGCGTCGTCTTTATCCGCGTCGTGTTCTTATTCTTCCAAGATGAAATCGAGCGCTTTCGCCCCGCAGCAGCGGTTTTTCCCCGCGACGAAGAAGACGACGCGTAGCGAAGAGATAACGAGCAGCCGAATACTCTTCGTCGGTGCACGAAGAAAAGACGGAAGAAGAACGAACGCGAGTTCTTCTCGCGAGAAGAGATTGGCTTTTTCCCCCGGCGCCGCGACGCGCGCGCTCAACAAAAACGCCGCCGCTTTCGGCAACAACAACGTCGTTTTGTTCTCTTCTTACGAAGAAGAGGAAGAAGACAGCGAGGACGAAGAGACGAAGAGAGAAAAAATGGAAGCGATTCAATACGCGATGCAAAGTTTTGACGTGTCTTCCGACGAGAATTTTCTGCCCTCTTCTCCTCCTTCTCTCGGTGGTGGTGGCGGCGATGGTGGGGAGGAAGATCAGGCGCTGAAGACGAACGTGATGGAGTTTGTCGGAGCGGTGAGAGGAGGATCGAATAAGAACGGCGCGAGGAGGAACGGCGGGAAGAAGAACGACGAAGGCGCCGGTGTTGTAGGTAGGAGAGGACGAGGGAGGTATGGCAACGACGTTACGCGAGAACAGCGGCGGCAGAGGGGACAAAAACCGAACAACGGCGCGCTGGTGGCGAGGGAGAAGAAGATGAGCAACCGCGAGGTGAAGAAATCGAGGAAAGTGAGAGCGGTGTTTATGGGGAGCATGGACGACGAAGACGAAGACGATGGAAAGAAGGACGACATGAACGATGAAAGTTTTGAAACTCGGTTTGAGCTGAAGGAAGGCACGAGCGATGTGGTGAAGACGTCCGTGAGCAGTGAAAAAACGAACGGAGAGAAAATCAACGTGCCTCGGATCGAACAGCGAGATGTTAATAGTAACAGAGAAGCCGTGTTGCTTCCATTTTTGAACGAAAATCGAATGCTCTCGGAAGACGACGACGAGTCGTCGCGTATCACTGCATCGAATTTGACTAAGTGCAACGATGCAATTCGTCGATGTACTTCGTTCGAGGAAGTTTTGCCCCTCGTGAAAGAAATGCGACAGTTTGGCATAACTCCGGTGGAGTCAACGTACGTGGCCGTTATGATTGCCTGTAAAAACGCAGGAACCCCCGAACGCGCTATTGAGGTCTACGACGCCTGTCGAATGTCGGGAATTGAAGTTTCGAAACGAACCATGTTGTTGACGATCGAATGCGCGGTCAAAGCGAAAAAGTTGCAACCTGCCATGCGCGTAAAGGAAGACATTGAAGAGCGAGGGTGGACGTTGAGTCCGAAAATTTTCGATCAGTTGTTAAAGTTAACCATCGACGTAGACATGCCCGGAGAAGATCGCAAAGGTCGCTCTCCAAAAGCTCGATTGGTGCGAGCGTGCGTGTTATTTGAAGAGATGACGAGCAAATCAAACGTGGAGCCGTCTCCGGTGGCGTTCAACGCGTTGTTAGTCGGCGCGGCTCGAGCGAAAGAGCCGCAGTTAGTCGCGCAAACGTTCGACGAAATGACCAGTCGAGGCGTCGCCCCGAGTCGAGAGACGTGCGAAATTGCCTTGAAAGCTCTAGCCGAAGGCGGTGAATTGGCGAAATCGTTGAACGTATTCGCAGTCATGCGACAAAGAGGGCTCGCGCCGAGAAAGTCAACGTATACCGCTTTGATCTTGTCCTGCGCGAAAGCAAAAGAACCAAAGTGCGACGAAGCGTTTGAAATCTTTTATCGGTTGCGCGAAGAAGGATCGGTGGAACCAAACAGAGCGATGTTTGCCGCATTAATTGATTGTGCTATTCGCGCGGGCAAGGAATCCTACGCGTTCGACGCTTTTGATGCGATGAAAGAAGCAAATATCCCACCAACTATGGCTACGTACAACCGTTTAATTCACGCGTGCGGCCAGAAAGGTACCGCCAACGGGTTGCGCGACGCCGTTCGATTGTACGAATATGTCTTGGCGCAAAACGCCGCTGATTTGCGACCAGACGCGTACACCTACGGTTCTTTAATCGCCGCGTGTGCGAAAGTTCGTGACGCGACGAAAGCGTTAAGTTTACTTGACGAAATGCTCGAGAAAAGCGAAGAGGTGTATCCCACGACGGTAGTTTTTAACAGTTGCATCACAGCTTGCGGCCAAGCTGGCAGATGGGAAGACGCCAGGAAGGTTTTTGAAAAGCTTAAAGTAGAGATTGAAAACCGAGGCGGCACAGGGTCTTCTGATTTGTACATCGGACGCGAAACGTACGGCGCAATGTTAGATGCCGCGTTAGGTCCCGGCGGCGCTGAAGCCGCCGTCGCCGCTGTTGCTTTAGAGCTCGGTAAAGATAAAAAAGGTGGCTCTTCGTCTGGGATGAAAACGTCCCTACTCGATTCTGAACGCGTTGAGTTGGCGATTGAGTTGTTCAAGAGCGATGAGGCTAGACGAGTGTGCATGTACGACGACATCGACGAGGCATTGTGGAAAAACGGCGGCGATTACGACGCCTCGAAATACACTCGAACGGAAACCATCGTGGCTACACTGGCCATGTTAAAAGTGGTTCGGTACTGCGGAAATTCATCCTCACAAGGTGGCGGGAAAACGTTTGCGAATTTGCCGGATGAAATCTGCATCAACTGCGGGAACGCGGCGCGAAGAAGTTTAGCGGTAGAATCGGTCGCGAGAGCGGCGGGCGTAAATTGCGACACGGAAGAGCGAGGGAGCTCGTTGTACGTGACGCTGCCAAAGTCGTCGTTGAAATCGTTATTGAAAGTTAGAAACTAGCAAAATCTGTTGTTGTTATTGCTGAGAGAAATTTGTATACATACGCTAAAAACTACGAGTAATAACTCGCAATGAACGCGTCTAACGCTTCCAAAAGTTCTCTTCTTCCTTTCGGCCTTTCGTTGGCGCCGTTGAAGAGTTTCGTCGTTTCAACTTTTTCCAATAACGGTTGCATCAATTCTTCTAAGATGAACTTTCTATTCATCGCGCTCCCAGGCGACAACTCCGACGCAAACGTCGTGCTATTCTCGTCTAATCGTTCTTTCAATTCTGCTATCAATCTTTGCGCGCCCACTTTCAACACGGACGGTTTGCAATTCGTAAATATCCGTCGAAATTCTAACATAGATTCACCAACGTCAGCAGTGGCGGAGTTTTTACCACCACCGTTGTTTTGGTGATTCAACGCGGCAGCCTTCGCCAACGCGGCGTTCTTCTCCTTCCCTTCCAACAACGCAGCTTTTTCCTTTTTCGTCGAGGCTGGTATTTTCATGGGTAAAGTTGTTTTGCAGTGCGGACAAACGCGCGTGGGAGAGCCAACGACTGTCGAACAAACGTGACACAGTTTGCGTCCCTTTCCTACTGTCGATTTCGCCGCCGGCGGCGTCCCGGTGTTTGCCGCGTCGTCGTCGGTGGCCGTATCGCAAGCTATCTCCGTGGTACCAGTACCTCCTCGTTCATCGAAGCTGTTGTTACGACTGGGCATTTTTCGTTGCTTCTTTTTCTTACTCGATTGAGAGGTGTTCGTGTCATAACTCGGCGGCGAACTCGCAAGAATGTCTTTCAATTTTCGTTTACCTCCTGGCCCCATTCCTTTGTTCATTTTACTAGTAGTAGTAGTGGTGGTTGTAGTTGTGGTATTAGTAGTAGTAACACCGCCAGCAGCAGCAGCAGCTTTCTTTTTTGTAGCGGTAGATGGTGGAAGGTAAACTTGCGGTTCTTCTTTGATTTGCACGCCGCCGACGGCACCTCGATTTCGCAAACTCGGGGGACTAAGTGCCGGCAGACTGGGAACAACCGCGGCACCCGCTGCTGTTCCCGCCGTGGCGGCGTTCGCTGCGATTGCTCGCGTTGTTGCTGCACCGCCATCGGTTTGACTGATTACGTTTCCAGCGCCGTCGACGAGTTGTACTAAATAACCCGGTTTGACTCTCGGTGGTGGTGGAGGCGGCACGCGGTCGTAGCTCGAAATCAAAGCGCCAACGGAGCCTATGATGGACCCGGCTATATGTTTCAACAAATCGCTCGCAAGTTTTGACGCGGTGGCTACGTGCGACGACCTCTTTGCGTTCTTACCTTCTTCTCGTAAACGTTTCAACGCGTCCACTAAAGCGTACTCGTCCCCTGCGATGCGCTTCAAATGTAAACGAGAAGATTTGAGCGTTTTCAATGCCTCGATGAGCTCCATAACGCCGCTCGATTTCGATGACGACGCGTGCTTTAATATCGTAGCTATAGATTCGTCAATTAATACTCGCACGTCTTCTCTCGTCTGGTGAAGATATTCTTGATTCTCGTTATCGTTTTCATCTAAATCTTCAACTTTTATCATCATCTCCGCCGCCGCGTCCTCAAATACTTCCGTGCCCCGAATAAACGCAAATGCATTTTCCTTCGTGCTCGCCCACTTGAACTCCTTCTCCTCGAGCTTCCTCGCCCGCAAACTCGCGTTCATGAACGCATCGTGGTCGATCAAACTCGCGCCGTCCGGAATGTCTTGCTTCTTCTTCCTCGTCAACTGCGCTGCGCTCAACGCCACAATCTTCGTCTCTTTCATCAGCGGTTTCCCCGCCTTGCCCCCATTCTCTCCGAAAGTCACACCTTCTCCGTTCCCGTTACCACTCATCATCATCATCCTTTTCTTATACTGTTGCGCGCTTTGCGTGATTCTATCTTTCAACCATTTTCTCACGCCGACTAAATTTCCTTGTTTCAGCGGAGGTATCCCGAGCTCAGCCTTCGCGAACTCCTCGCTCACGCGGTACGTGTAATGTCCATCTCTCTGTTCGCGCTCGTCGCCGATTATCGCCAAGTGCGGGATAGAATCCGAGTCGATGAGGTAAAATTTCGTTCCTGCGAAGAAGTGAGAGAGAGAGAGAGAGTAAATAAAGAGAAGAGAAGAAGCGGTCAGAAACGCGACACGAAACACACGATTAAAATTCGTACGTACCTTTTCTGTTTGAACTGTAGTCGTCCCTCTCTTGCTTGAACGAAACAAACTTGACGTTGAGCACTTGCTTATTCAAAGGAACGACGGGAGCAGGATGCGTGAACGTAGCAGTGGTAGCTGCAGCGGTAGTAGTAGTAGTAGTAGTAGTAGCAACAGTGGCAGCGGCGGCGGTGGAAGATGGAGGAGGAGACATCGTCGCGTCGCGGTGTTTTTCTCCGTTGTTTCCAAAATTCACCTAAAAAGGAAACGCGTGTGTCTCTTTTACTCTCCTCTCTCTCTCCGACAAAAAAGAAAAAACGCCCTCTTCTCGTGTTTCTTTTCTCCGGCTGCTTATTTTGTTGCTCTGTCTCCGCGCGTGGAAATCGTCGCTCCTTGGTTTCTTTTAACCGCACTTTGAGGCGCGCGCAAAGGGAGCGCGTTCTGCGGAACGATGATGGACTCTGGAGCGAGAAGCTGTGATTTTTTGTTTAGGGTTTGTATCAAAAAAATTAGGGGAAAAAACTTTGTTTGACTCTCTCTTCACATGCACATTCGCCCGCGCGCGCGCAACGAGAAAGAGAGAGAGAGAGACAGAAAGAAAGAAAGAAAGAGAGACGAGAAACAAAAAACAGAGATCACGGACCGCGCGCTCTTTCCTTTTTTGGGGCGCGATTCTATTCCCTTTTTGTGCTCGACGAGTGGGGCATCCACGCTCGAGCGCTCGTGCGTTGGTTAGACTTTCTTTTCTTCCTTCTTTTTTTTTGCATCCGAGGGGAAAAAAAAACGTTTTTCAAGAACAAAAAAAGGTGAAAAATACGAGCGAAAGAGAGTCAGAGAGAGACCGCGCGCCGAAGAAGAAGAAGAAGAAGAAGAGAGACATAACGATCGCTTTTTCTTTGGCTCTCGGCTGTTGCTGTTTTTTGTTTTCCGTTCGGGGTTGTCGTCGTCGTCGTCGTCATCGTTTGCGGCGAGAAGAAAGCGCGGGGAGTCAGAGGAAGAAGAAGAAGAAGAAGACTGACTTTAGGTGGACCGAAAGAGAGAGAAAAAAGGTATCATTTGACTGAGATCTCTATCTATCTATCCATCTATCTCGAGTTTAACGATGGGACGGAGGAAAATCCGCATCGAACGCATTAAAGACGAGCGAAATCGACAGGTGACGTTTACGAAACGCAAGAACGGTTTGATGAAGAAAGCGATGGAATTGTCTGTTTTGTGCGATTGCGACATCGCTCTGGTCATCGTAAACTCGAACAATAAAGCGTTTCAGTATTCAAGCGTGAAAGATGGGGAGATTGAGAGCGTTTTGGAGAAGTATAGGAAAGCGGCGATGAAGAAAGTGAATGGTAACAATAACGGCGGCGGTGGTAATAACAATAGTAATAATAATCCGAGCAGAGATGGCGGTTTATCGGTCTCGGTCATCGGAGACCCCGGCGGAATGACAAACGTGGAGGAGAAGAAGTCGAACAAGGATCTGTTCAAACAACACTTTGCCGATCAGAGTTTAGCGGGAACTGCATTGGATGATAGAAAGGAACAGAAGAGAAAAGAAAAGAACGCTCCGAAAGGGTCGTTGGATACGGACGACGAGCACGAAGAGGAGGAAGGCGGCGGAAGCGAGAGCGACGACGACAAAGAGGAGGAAGAAAAAGAGACGGTAAGGGTGGAGGCGGAAGAAAAGAAACAGACGACGAGGAAACGCGCGAAAACGAACGCTGAAGCTAAGACGGCGAAAGGGAATGGGGAATCAAAGAGTAGAATCGTAGCGCCCGCAGCGATAACGATCACATGCGCACCAAAGAAAGGCAGATTACACGTCGACCAAGAAGTAGAAAAAGTAGAAACTCTGGTAGCCTCGCGTGCCGCAACGCCGCTCGGGTCGTTACAAGCGAAGAAGTCGAGTGGAGTTGATGGTAAAAAGAAGAAAAAGAAAAAGAGACAAAGCACGGAAAAAATTATCAGCAGTTACGACGAACGCTCGGCGCGAGCGGTGAAGAAGTTACGACTGGAAGCGAAGAAACTCATCGGGAGCGACTGCGACGACGACAACGACGGCGACGATAACGGCCATCGAACGAAGCATGTTGACGCTGAGAAGATGAGAATCACCGAACTTAGCAGTCCAATAAAGAAAAGACGCTTCAAGATGTGGTCGTCTGATAGTACTGGGCGAAACGATGATGGTGCGCGGGAAGCGCGCGAGAGAGATTCAGCCAACGCCCCGGCAACAACATCAAAACAAAAGCAGGGACATCAAGATCATCATCACAACCGCCAAACGCGTCCAGCTTTGGCGCGCGGTAACGGTATCGGGTTTTTCAACGGAGGTTTTCGACTATGGGGCGGCACTAGCGCAGATACTAATACTAAGAAGAGTAAGAACGCTACCGCGGCGACAGATGCGAGCGCCGTTCCCATCGGAGGATCTCACGCCGGTTTCAACCTCGATGAGATTTTATCGCCTACGGCCGCCGCGCTCGCCGGCTTACCATCGCCGATGTACTCTCCGAATAATAATAACAACAATAATAATAATAATAATAACAACAATCAGGACTCGTCGATGATGACGTTCAAATCTACCTCTGGCTCTACCGGATGGCTTTCGTACCTTCTCGGAAACAACAACAGTAACAACAACGACGATAGAAACGCCGCGGGATGTTACTACTCGGACATGCTCCTATCACCGCCGACGATACCTTTTCTCCCTGGAAAGACGATAACAACGAATCGAGAAAACGACAAAAACGACGACGGGATAAACCTCACCTTCTCGCAAAAGCGGAAACTCTCCGTAGAAATCCCCCCTCGCGGCGTAAGAATACGCGGAACGGGAGAACGAGGCGGCGAATACTCCACCATCGACCATCACCATCACCACCACCATCACCACCCTCCTTCGTCCTCTGCCCTCCTCACATCGTCAACTTCATCTTTCCTCTTCTCCCCGATCCCTCGCAAAGCCGGCTTCATCTCCCCCGGCCCGCTAACCGCGTTGCTCCGCTACGACGAGATGGAGCGAAAACAGCGATTGAAAAAAAAGCAGCAGCAGCAGAAGCAGAAGCAGAAGCAGCAGCACCAGCGCCGCGAAGGAAAAGGAACAGAAAAAGGAAAGAAACGATCCTCCGCGGCCGATACATTCGCGACGACGACGCTCGACCAAGAAGAAGAAGAAGAAGAAGAAGAAGAAGGTTACGAAGAGACGCGCGACGACCGCGACGCGTCTTTTTTTCCCGCCGACCAAGACGAAGAAAAAGAAGAAGAGCAAAGAAAGAGAAACGACGGTAACAACGATAACGACGACGACGACGAGTGCGGTGGTGCCATCAGCAGCAGATTACCGTGGATGCACGACGACGACGTCTGGTTGTTCGGAGGCGCAGGAGAAGGAGGAGAGAAAGAAAAAGTACGCTAGAAAAAACAAATGTATATTTTTAGGGTTTCAATCTAAAAGTCTGAGTCAGCTAAAGTTTAGTATGGACTCCATTCATAAACACGCGCGCGCTATCTTCACGCTCCAGATAGAGAGAGATATAAAAGAGAGAGAGAGAGAAAAACATGACGTTCACGTCCTCCTCTCTGCTTTTGTCTCCGTTTTCCCCCTCGTCGTTGTCGTCGTCGAGGAGGAGTACAAAGTTTTCTTCCTCCTCCTCGAGTTCACCCCAACTCGATTCGGCGGTTAGTAGATATGGTCGCAAAACGCGCTTTGCGTTGATGTCTTCTTCTTCATCATCTGGAGGAGGAGGAGGACCGTCGTCAAAGAAGAAGAGAGAAAAGAAAGATCCAGCCGGCGCGTTGCGAGAGCTGCTCAACGGGCCCGCCATCGTGCAAGCGCCGTGCGCGCACGACGCGTTATCCGCGCGGTTAATCGAACGCGCAGGTTTTTCAGCCGCTTTTATGTCTGGCTTTTGCGTCTCGGCGTCGCACTTGGCGTTGCCGGACGTTGGATTGATTTCGTACGCGGAGATGCAAGACGTCGGCGGACGGATATGCGATGCGGTGTCTCCGAATTTTCCAATCATTGGCGATGCGGACGATGGGTACGGGAACGCCATGAGCGCGAAGCGCACGGTGGAAGGGTACATCAAAGCCGGGTTCGCGGGGATTTTAATCGAAGACCAGATGGCGCCGAAACGGTGCGGACACACCGGTCCGAGACCAGTGTGCGATCGAGAGACGAGCATAGCGAGAGTGAGAGCCGCGTGCGACGCGAGAGATGAAAGTTTAGAAGATATCGTGGTATTCGCGAGAAGCGACGCGAGAAGTTCCATGGGTTTAGACGAGGCTTTGGAACGCGTGAAAGCGTACGTGGACGCCGGCGCGGACGCTGTGTTTATCGACGCTTTACAATCGAAAGAGGAAATGCAACGCTTTTGCGACGCGTGCCCGAACACGCCGAAAATGGCAAACATGTTAGAAGGCGGCGGCATGACGCCAATTTGTCAACCGAGAGAGTTACACGCCATGGGGTTTAAAATCGTCGCCTACCCGCTGTCGATGTTAGCGGTGAGCGTAAAAGCTATGGAAACTGCGTTGCAAGGAATAATGTTCGAGGGGTACCCGGACGAAGAGTTGCTGCCGACATTCGACGAATTGAAGGACGCGGTTGGAATGAACGAGTATTTAGAGGAGAGCAAGAGGTACAAGTCGGGGAGCAGTTCGCGAACTCCCGCGTAAAAGATTGATTTTTTTTAATACACATTATCCTACTAAAACGGTGTTGGTACACGCTCACAAAAAAGAGAAGCTTCTTCTACTACAAATACACGCACGCAAACACAAAGAGACAGAAAGATGAATACATTCTACTGCTTCTGCGTTCCCGCTCTATTTCTACTACACTTGTCATCGTTCTCGGATGCGCCTCCTTCGTCCTCTCTCTCTCTCTCGCGCGCGCGCAACACCAAACCTCATCATCTCTCAACTCTCTCTCATCTCTCACGTTCGCTTCAACTCCTCGTTCGCCCACTCCATCTCCGTCAAAATCTTCGCCACGGACACCCGCAGCTCCTGAAACATTTCCAGAGACATCTCGAACGTCTCTCTTTTTCTCGTTGTTGTCGCCGCGCTTTCTGTTTCTGTTTCTTCTTCTTCTTCACTCTTCTTCGTTTCCAAACTCATCAAAATCGTCGGTCGCAAAACTTTCTTCGCCTGCGAAGAGGACAAGGTCACGTCGACTCTCCAGCTGCAATCGACGAGCGCGTTGTTGTTCGAAGAAGAAGAGGAGGAGGCCATTTTTATTCTTCGCGCAGAGGTGAGAGCGTGCGCTCTTCTCTCCGTTATCACGCAGAAAAATTCCTTTTTTTTCCCGTTAAGAATTGGAAAAAAAATGGAGCACGAAAAGCCTCACAAAGCACAAAAGACCGCACACGCATAATAAACGCTCGTAAACGGAGAGAGAACGAGCGACCTTTGGTCGAGCAAAACAGAGAACGACGACGACGCAGAGAGAGAGCGCGAGAGGTCGTTTATTTTTTATTAAAGAGAAGCCCCGCGCGATACGATAAATAATACACACCACACAAAACATGTTTGGTCTCTCGGCGAATGCGACGACGAATCAGCAGCAGCAATCGAACCTCTTCGGAGGAGGAGGAGGAGGTTTGTTCGGTAATTCCACTCCTGGAGGTTCTGGGCAGCAGCAGCAGCAGCAGCAACAACAACAACAACAACCTGGTGGTGGAAGTGCTTTTGGTGGCGGTGGATTGTTCGGGAACGCCGGGAACGCGAACGCTGGGAGCAGTAGTCCCTTTGGAAGTTCGAATCAAAATCAAGGAGGAGGAGGAGGAGGACTTTTCGGGGGGGCGCCGGCGTCGTCGTCGTCGCCCGGTGGATTATTCGGGAACGCGACGAATACTGGCACACAGCAGCAGCAACAACAGCAACAACAACAAGGAGGCGGAGGAGGTTTATTCGGGAGCAGCAATCCGACGAGTACGACCTCGACGCCTTTGTTTGGAACATCCGGCGGAGGAGGAGGAGGAGGAGGAGGGTTGTTTGGCGGCGGCGCGACGACGACGACTACTACTACTACTCAAGGAGGATTGTTCGGGAAACCACCGACAGGAGCGACGACGACGACGACGAGTGGTGGAGGGTTGTTTGGGGGAGGAGGCGCTGCGGCGGGTGGATCGGGTCTGTTTGGGAAACCGGCGGGAACGACGACGACGAGCGGAGGGGGACTTTTTGGCGGAGGCGGAGGCGGAGGATTATTCGGCAACGCGAGCGCTGGAAATCAACAAAACCAAAGCAGCGGCGGTGGCCTTTTCGGTGGTGGGTTAGGACAACAACAGCAACAGCAAACGAACGGGACGACGTCGTCGTTGTTCGGCAATCGGCCGTCGCTTCTCGGCGGGACGCAACCGCAAAATCAACAAGGACTCTCGCAATTTCAGCAACAACAAAACTCCTTCTTTAATGTTCCAGAATCGATCGCGACGCAAGCGCAAGGCGGCCCGACGTTATTTGGCGGCAACTTAGCGCCCTCGGAAGCTTTGCTCAGAGCGCGACAACAAAGACAACTAGCCAGTCAACCTCCGGCAAACGGGACCACGTTAGAACCGGTCAAAGAGTTACACGACGTCATGAACGCGTATAATCCTCAGCATCCGGAGTATAGATTCAAAGCATTTTTCTACAACATCGCGCAAGATCCACGACAGAAAGTAAAAATTCAAAACATCGACGAACGGACGTGGCACGAGTTGCTCGATAAAGTCGGCGGCGAAGAAAACGAGAACGGATTGTGGCCGTGTCGAGTAGACGGTTTCGACGGGTTGTTTAAGCGAGAACAAGCTCAGGAAGAGGAATTGAAATCGCAAGAGGCATTCGTCAACGCGTACAACCAGTGCATACGCCAAATTAACAGCTGGAAAGAAGGCTCTTACGAAGTGAGACGCACGCAGTGCGAACGCCGACGCGAAGAACACGCGCACAGAGTGTTGAAAGTCATGCGAAAATTGGAATCGTTCAGAGCGGCGTATCACAGAAGAGTAAACCCGCAACTGAGCACGTCTTCGATGAGAAGAGGCAGTGGTGTGAACGCATACAACCGAGGCGCAATAAATGGTGGATCCACTTTCGCGTCGAAAGAAGAGCGAGAGTTGTTCGAAGTTTTGCAAAACTTGAAGAGAGCGTTGGATGGCTCTGGAAAGGAAAGTTTGAGTCGACAGGCGCAACAGTTGACCACCACAGCGCGAGTGAAAACGCAAGAGTTATCGAGGCAGTTAGCGACGTCACCTTTACGAGGCGGAGCGGGTAGTTTATTAGCGGGAACCACCACCACGAATGGCAGCGGTTACTACGAGATCAGCAACAACGACAGGACGAGCACGTCTCCTCCTTCTTCGTCGGGACAACAACACCAACCGTCGAACGCGAACAAGAAAAAATCCAACAAACCGGTCCTCCTCCAACCGTACGACTGCGAGCGCACGAAAGTCACCAAAACCGACTTGGACGACCTCTCCTCGCACAAAGACGTCGTCGACCTCCTCGCTGGAAACATCAAATCCATGAGAGAGGATTTAACTCGAATGTGTTTGGCGTACGGTTTGCAACCGGTTATCAGCGCGAACGCGGATCCTCAGCAACAACAGTACCAACAGCTTCAACAATCGACGCAGCCGCAATTGCAAACGCAACAACAACAACAACAACAACAACAACTCAGTGTTGGTGGTTTCTCCTTCGGACAGCAACAACAACAACAACAACAGCAACAACAAAATCCCGCTTTAGCCGCGCATCAGTTCGGAACGACCCCAGCTCGGTCCTCCTTTTTTTAATACCATACTGACGATACTATTTCACATATATAGCGAGAAAGAAGAGTTTACATGAGTAAAAAATGTGGATTTCATTTCTTTCTTTTTTTTTGGCAAACACTTCCTCTCTCAAAATCGCCCAAACGACTCCCACGTAACGTCACTCTGCTCTCTCTCTCTCTCCTGCCACCGATAATTCTTTACGCAACGCATAACGTCATAACTTCTTTCGAACCATCCGCGGGGAACACAAAACAAAGGGATACGCACGTGTACACATCTTATATTTTCCCGAGAGAGTTAAGAAGAGAGAGGGATTTAAAACAATGAGCGCGTCGACCTCGTCGTCGTCGCGACGAGCAACCTCGTCGCTCTTGTCGCTGCGACGCTTTTCTTCCGTCTCCTCTTCGTCGTCGTCGTCGTCGTCGTCGTCGTCTTCGCTGATGACGAGCAGAACTAATGTAAGCATCTACTCCGGGAAATCGTTCAACCGATGGGGGGGAGACGTGTCGTCTTTTTACCGAAGAGCGACTTCGTCTTCTTCCGTCGCGGTGACTTTTCCGTTGAAGATCGGAGAGAATAACGCGCGATGCGACATCAACCCTCGTCGAGGAAGAAGTTACTCGTTCGCCAGCGACGCTTTGAACAACCGCGTTAAAGAAGAGAAAGAACGAAACCAAATTTCTTCGAAGTCGTCGTCCCACGCGTACAGCGCGGAAGCAGCCACGTTGTTGGAAGAAGATGATGAAAAAAAAGCAACAAAAAATGTTGGAGTAGAAAAGGATAAAAAATCGTCGGCGCAATCGTACATGCTGGCGCATCCAATCTACGATTTCGGGTACATCGAACAGCTCAAACCAAAACACCGGCAACCGCAAGGCGCGAGGGATTACGTGTCGATGTTTGCGGTGTGGTCGGCTCGGAAAGGGTTCGATACGATCACGAATTACTCGCACGACAGGAGCTTGACGAAGGACGAGTGGTTGTTTCGGTTTATATTTTTAGAGACGGTGGCGGGGATTCCTGGGATGGTGGCGGGGATGTTGAGACACATGAACTCGTTGAGGCTTTTGAGGCACGATAATGGGTGGATTCACACGTTGTTGGAAGAAGCTGAGAACGAGCGGATGCACTTGATGACTTTTTTGAACATGAAACAACCGTCGATGTTGTTCCGAGCGGGCGTGTTGGCCGCGCAAGGGGTGTTTTTTAACGCTTTTTTCTTTAGTTATTTGATCTCGCCGAGAACGTGCCATCGATTCGTCGGGTACTTAGAGGAAGAGGCAGTCAGAACGTACACGCACGCGCTGAACGACATCGATAGCGGTGGCACAGACGCCAGGCAATGGGCCAAGGAAAGAGCGCCGAAATTGGCCATCGAGTACTGGAAGATGGACGAAGACGCGACCATTCGAGATGTTTTACTCGCCGTCCGAGCGGACGAAGCCAGTCACGCGCACGTCAACCACACGTTTTCCAGCATGGGCACCACGCAGAAGAACCCGTTCGTGAAAGGCGAGAGTCACTTGCCGGAAAACTTTGTCGAACCGCCGCCCGGGTTTGTCCCGAGCGAGGAAAATCGAGTCGCCAAAGACGCGGATTCGTTTTAATTCAACATACATCATCATTATTAGTAGTGAGAGAGAGTCAACTGCAATCATAACAACAACAACAACAACAACAATAAAGAGAGAGAGAGAGAGAAAGGAATCTGTTTGTAAATACACGTGTACTAAAGAGCATTCAATTCATCGTTTCCGCGCGAAAAACTTTTGTACTTTTTGCCTTCTGTTTTGTCGTCAAAAACACACGAACAAGACGACAAACCGTGAAAAGAACGACAACAACAACAAAATGTCTTCTTCTCCGCCGTCCGCGAAGCGTCACAAACCCGACGACGACGATAACGACGAACGGAACAACAGTAATGTCTCGATAAACCGCGCGTTAACCTTTCAAACGAGAAAAAAAATCGACGACGCCGCGCAGAAGAACGATCGAGTCTCCGCTTTTGAAGCGTACGACGCCGCCAAAAACGACGCGTCGATTCTGTTACCGATGCACACGTTGAACGTCTTATTGCATCTCTGTTCGACAGCCAGGGAGAGAAAAGGAGGAGAGGGAGATGAGAAGAACGAGAGCGACGACAAAGACGGGGCGTCGGGAGAAGAAGAAGATCGGTTGGATAAAGAACGCGCGGAAGAGATTTTCTTCCGAGTGATGCCGCAACGAACAGACGTGAAAAAAACAGAAATGAGTTACACGGCGATGGCGAGATTGTATTCGCGATTGAAAGAGTACGAGAAAAGCTACGAGATGGTGGACGCGTGTAAAAATGGAGGCGCGGATGGGAAAAAGTTGACGCCAAAATTGAGAACGTTCACGCCTTCGTTGCATGGCTTCTGCGCGAGCGGGAACGTGAAGAGAGCCGAAGACGTGTTCGAAGCCATCGAGCGAGAAGGATTGGAATGCACGGAAATGGAGTTTACCTCGATGATGGATTTGTACGGGAGAGAGAAGAAGACGTGCGAAGAGAGTGGGTTTAGGCTGTTGAGGAAGATGAAGTCGAAAGTGAGGACGTGTGGGAAGGAGTTGATTGAAAGTATCAGGAGATTTTTTGAAGCCGAGCCAAACGCGTGGCGGTGCGAGACGGTTGAAAACGTGGAGAGTAGCTCCGGACGGTTTGAGGTGTCCAACGCAAATGGCGAAAATGATAGCAAGCAATCGTTCAAGTTGAAACAAGTCGGCTTAAACGATGTCGAATCGAAAGAGCTGATCGCTTCGGTCGGGAAACTCGCTCGAGAGCGCGAAGCTGGCGCAAATTTTGACGACTTTTGCGATTGGTTGGAGAAGCGAGAGGCGAAGGTGCAATGCATCATCGACGGAGCGAACGTCGGGATGGCGAACCAGAATTTCGCCGGTTCGAGATTTCATTTTGGCCAATTAGAGAACGTCGTCGAGGAGTGTCGACGACGATACTGTTCTTCCACGTCGTCGAGTAAAGAAAACAACGACAGCGCCGCATCCAAACAACGCCCAGTCGTCTTCCTTCACCAACGCCGGACGAGAGACCAAGCGGCGAAACACCAGTTTGGTGAAAAAGTACTGAACAGACTGAGACAAAACAAAGAGATATTCGTCACGCCGCACGGCTCGAACGATGATTGGTATTGGCTCTACGCCGCGTTAGTCGCCGGAGAAAACGCGGTTTTAATCTCCAACGACGAGATGCGCGACCACGTGTTTCAAATGCTCCCGGATCCGAACTTGTTGAGGCGATGGAAAGAGAGACACCAGGTGCGATTTAGCGTGACGAAAGGTGAGGTCGAGCTTTACGAGCCGGACGTATACACCACGTGCATACAAGAAGACGAGAAAGATGAGTACTGGATGATTCCTTACGTCGAAGACGAGGACGAAGAGAAGGAAGGATACCATGAAAACGAAGACGAGGAGGAGAAGTGGCTTTTTTTTGGCCGCATCAAGTAAACCCGCCACGAAAATCTGTTAATACCAAACACCAGAATTTAAGAAGAGCCTCATTTCGAAAAAGGCGATGAACGAGACGAAAGGATACCTAGTCAACTTGTTCAAGACGGTGACAGAGACGGCGACAGCAGAGCAAGATAGAGGTTTCATTCGCAAACTTTTACAGGTATTGTGATCTCTCCGCGTCGTTCTCATTCTCTTTTTCCTTCTCCTTCTTTTCTTCTTTTCTTCTTTTGGGCGTTTAAAAATTTGAATTCAAACGAAGGGCGGGGAACCAGGACGCTCTCTTTACACTTTGTTATGTACACACACACACACACTCACACGCACATACAACCTCTCGCTATTATATAGGTGTACAAATGGGACGTAGATGCTGCCGTGATTGCGTACGTAGATGGACCTTTCAATGCAGAGCTAGTGGATTCGACGCCAGATCCTGGAGAGGACGTCGAAAGTGAAAATTTGAACAGTGGAGGAGGAGAAGAAGAAAACGAAGAAGAAAACGAAGAAGAAATCGAAGAAGAAGAAGAATGGGTGGAAGTGGAGGACGTCGGACCGTCGATTCAGCGCAATACGCCCGTCTCACCGCAGAGATCGGCGTTTGGGATGGACGTGGTAACTGAGAATCCGCGAGAGTCGAATCACGCGACGACGACGACGATGACGACGACGACGCTCGGCGAACGCGACCGGTCTACAGCGGGAGAAGGAAACGCGGCAACCGTCACGGATTCCAGCACGGAGGGCATAACGACGACTGAGATCCGAGAACTTCTACGTCGAATAGACGCTTGGGAAAAGACCGAAAAACAATTAAAGCCGGATGATTGCGAGAAGTTTGACGCGTGGTTGCGTGATTTGAAGAAGGAGGTATTGGTGGAGGGTAAGGCGAGAATCGATACATTTTTCATGTGCCCGAAAGTTATTGCCGTTAGATTTCTCGATCGATTCCCCGATCTCAAGTTGAAGCATGGCGTCGGAGATTCTGTAAAGGAGGACCAGGAAACCATCAGGAAGTGCTTGGAGGGGTGCTTCACACGAAGGGGATTGGATGATGACTTTCGAACATCGAAGAGAATCCTGCGCCAAGAAATGTTGGCGTTATGCGATTACAACGTTGACGAAATCTCTTCGTTTTGTGATTTTAAAAAGCTATTCGAGAACGTGAAAACGAAAGTAGAAGAAGTATTGCCGTATGTTTTGGCAGTAATGAAAGAGAGGAACGAGGAAGTGCAAGCGGTACGTGACCACAGAGATGCAGTCAAGGCTTTCGTCATTAAGGTGGTTGAAAAAGAGACGGGTCCGACTGCCGACGGGGCGTTTTGTAAGCTCATCAAAAGCTCCCAAATTAATCAGTGGAGCCATATTACGAACAGGAGTATTGAAAATAAGAAGTGCCATTTGACCGCATTCTTGGAAGACGAGTGCGAAAAGCTCGAAACGATACCGGATGGGGACGGTGTTAAAAAGAAGTGGGTGGCCGACATGGTGAAACGTTTAGAAGCAAAATTGAAAGCAGCGAGAGATGCTTTAAAAGTTCCTAGTCGAAGTTCGAAGCGAGTTGCGTCGACGCTGGCAAAAGAGCCTTCGATTGATGAAGATCAACCGTCTCATCACAAAGCCGCGCGCAAAGAAAGAGTGACGGACGTTATCAAGCGAGCGTGCGAAGCGGATGATGAGTTCAAGGATGATGCGTTGAACAACATCCGCAGTTACGCCGATCTCCGCGAAGTCCTTCTCAGCGTTCGAACGAAAGAACTCTCGAAAGAAGGCATTAGTAGTGTTATCGAGGTGTGCGATCGGGCCTGCTTGTGTTGGGCCGGCATCGAGGTGTCTATAGACCCACAGTGCATGCAAGATTTCGAAGAGCAGCGATACGCCATCGCTCGCCCGTTTGGGGCGACGGCATACATGCCGCTCATGTTAGCCGCGTTGGTTTCGAATGTGTGCGTCGGAAGTGTAGAAGCGTGCTTCTCGGAAGGTGGAGCTTACGCCAAGTACGAAAAGATGTGCTCAATCAATCCGTCTTTTTCTAGATGGTACGAAGTGCTGAAGCCTTTTAGCGTCACGCTCGCCGGTGGTGAAAAAGTGGAAGTGAAAGGCTGTGTGTTGTGCCTCCACGACTGCAGGTCAGAAGAGCATTTACAAAGAACGCTCGAATCTCTCACACAAATCGGGTGCACCATCGAGCCAGACGTGGCGTTGCAAGCGTGCTATAGCAGTGCGCTCACTGAGTTGATGCGTCAAAGAGGATACCACAAGTATTTGAAAGGTATCCACGCGAAGCCGGAGAACTGCGTGAAAACGACCATCGTTGAAAACGTCATCGGTGTGGAGAGAACCGGTGGCGGCATCGTCACCGTCGCGTTCACGCACGAGGAGAAAAATGTCCTTTTTAGAACGGACATGATATACATGTTGAAACGCGTCGAAATAATCTTAGCCAACCGCAATGAAGGTCACGGACTGACGTACGGCGAATTGATCAAATATACCGAGACGCGGTCCGATGAAGACGGCAAGATGGTTAAAATCGCCGAGAAGCTATTGCTTTGGGCACAGCAATTACCGTGGATCCACTTTGGCATAGGCGGCAGACTTGGTCATGCCGTGTGGAGGCGCGATTTATTCGCGGCACATGGTGATCCAGACGCCTACAGTAGCAGCACTCTAGGCGAAGACGGGAGCGCTCTTCGTCACATGTTGTGGCCGAGGCGTTTTCCGCAAGCGCCGTTTGAGATTTCGGAAGATGTCAAGAGAAGTACGTTGAGAGCTGTTGGTGGATTGAGGCTAGCCGTGTTCGAAGACGCCGTGAACGGCATCGCATTCACGCTCTTTCTGGAGTTCTCCCAAATTGTCACTGGCATTCGCGCGCGCGAGTGGTGGAGTTTGGACTTGTTCAAATACGAGGTTTTAGACGCTTGTGGAGCGTTGAGCGAGTTTGAAGATTACAAGCTGAAGAATAACGCGCTGAAGAATAACTCTGCGTGGCAACGATCGCCATGGAAGATTGATGTTATCATTAACACAATCATGGAAAAAGCTGAAAATTTTCGCGAACTCTACGAAGATATTCAACTCATTCCGCTCGACGCGCTGACGAAAGACGGGCACGTCGATTTTGTCTTCAAACGACCGCGTCGAATAAAAGTGCGGAAAATATTGGATTCCGACGATTTCGATTTAATAACACCAAAGTTTGAGTGTTATGCAATATTTTTCAACAGTTTAGTCCATAGTCAAAGTACGAAACAAAGCGATTGGTTGCATGGTAAAATGACGAAATGGCGCTCCGTGGTCGAAAGCTCGCTTGAAGCCAAAGGAATTATTGATAATCGAAAAGAGGAATTTAGGCAATTCCTTTGTTCCAGGCTCACTCCTCCTGAAGACGCGCGTTGGAAAATCAACTATCCTTCTATTCGAGCCTAGAGAAAAGAGAGAGAGAAGGAAGGAGATTTAGAGGCAGAAGATAAGCGAAAGAAAGATTTGTTATACGCTCCGTCGTGCTAGACGTCGAGCGAGCGAGGAGGAGGTGTGGAGTGAAAACTTCTCCCGAGCCTGTGTGGACAACACAAATACGTATATAGATCCTATAGAAACGTAGAAAGATAGATAGAGAGAGAGAGACGAGCTGAAAAGCAGGAATGTAAAACATAAAGAAACATACAACGTACCATCTTACCTACCAGTACAGGTATACATGTAGAAATATCTGTTCCCCACACATCATCGAATCGTCATTAAAAACGGCGTCTCCTTTTTACTGCTGCTTATAAACGAGTTGGTTCGATGCGTTAGCAATCGAGCCGGCGAGCACCACCTCCTCGCGTGCGTTCGTGCGTTCGGTGCTCACTAATGAGCGCGGGTGTTGTCTGATTACGCGGTCGTCGCCCGACATCTCTCCCGCGTTCGCATCGATTGTTTGCGTCAGCCACGACAACTCACGTCCGTGGGGAATCGTCCTCCAAGTTCTTATCACAGACTCGAACACGTACAGTCGCGTTTCGCGGACGTTACCAAAACGAAGCACGTCCTTTGAGATGATGGAATTTCATCGGTACGGGAGAATGCGATCGCGGGAGTGGTGTTTAATGAACATGTAAAAGATGTGTTGTTCTCTGGGATCGGTTTTTGTTGGGCGAGTTCGGGGATTTCATTCATATCCCCCAAACACACACAAAAAAAAGAAAGGAAGAACCGAAGAAGAACAAGCGCTATAAAACCAACGCACTGCAATAATGCCATCACGACGACCGGAAGGTAATACAAAAGTTGTTTTCACTAGTTGGAAATCGCTATGGGACGCCATTCGTGAAACCAAACTGAGCGAGGATGAAAGAGCGTTGGTAGAAAACACTAGCGTTGCCGGATTCGTCCAAAGCCAAAACGCGCGCCGCCAAACATATGTATTCAAGAACGAAGAAGATTACGTTCCGTTAAACGGTGACGCGTTGACAGACGTTACCGCTAGTATTGTCGGCGTGGATGTCTACGTCAATAGCGGCTCGTACAGGTTAGAGATGTGCTTATTGATTCGCTGTAATAAAAGCCGCGGGGGCCGCGGCTTTTACGGCGGTTCCGAAGAGCGCATTCACGAACAGCGTTTCATCAAAGGAGGCGAGGATCTCCCAAAAGTGTTGCGCGATTGTTGCGGCAGTAGCTCTGTGGAAGATCGTGTCGCGTTGATTCGTCGCACGCGTCGTGCAGTCGCGCGTGTCGAGTTGCTTCGGTATACCCATCGGCGAAATAAGAAACTAGTTTCTACTTCTCTTGAGAAAGATTTGCGCGACCTCTTCTTTTCAGACGAGATGACGTCACCATTTTCTCCAGTAAATATCACAAGCGACAACGACGACGACGAGAACAATAGCGAGAACGCGAACGCAGCGGCGAAGAAACGAGTTGAGCTTGACCCTCTCAGCGGTGACGACTTTATCGTGACTCAATTTGACCGTTGCAAAATTGATAGGACGGAGAGAAGGATTGGCGACGAAACAAACGTTTTGGTTCCTTGGTGTGTGTTCAATCTCCGAACGCTCGAGGAAGTTTGGCTGAGCCCGGG
>Ga0255766_10001271_pt1 | contig 23198 bp, 28 predicted proteins | sample 071ome_23_FD_179966 | JGI IMG/M metagenome (GOLD analysis project Ga0255766, IMG submission 179966) | Coastal salt marsh microbial communities from the Groves Creek Marsh, Skidaway Island, Georgia - 071403BT metaG (version 2) | ecosystem: Environmental > Aquatic > Marine > Intertidal zone >... | reverse complement strand
GCGAATGGATAACTGGCCAGAAGTTGTAATACCTTCTGCAATTCTCAAGTCATAATAACGAAACCACTCATTACCAATCGCACCATAAGCAGAGTTCAATGAAATCTTTCTTGCCATCTGAATGTTGGTGTAACGAGACACATCTTTTAGATACTTTGGATCTTTTGTATTTTCATATTGTTGTTTTGCTTCCAACATCTTCTTCTTGTAGATAGTACGATCATTGTACATCTCTTGCATCATCTCTGGCAAGAACCCCATCATCTTAGTTCTGAACAATGCACCATTTGGTGTACAAGTTACATCAGCTGGTTTTAGGAGAGATAAGTCATGTTGTTTTTGTAACAACTCGTTGACAGACTTTTCTGAATCAAAACCCATTGTTTTGGGAAGAAGTGTTTCTGGCGAAATATTGTATTGCATAATCAAGTGTGGATACAGAGAGTTCAAGTCAAAAGACAGAACCCACTTGTGTTGTCCAACCTGTGGCTCTTTGACATATGCACCAATATACTTGTCACCCTTACTAACATGACTTGTTTTCTGTGGAATGACAATCTTTTTCTTGAGAAGATGATTATAGATAAGAACATCCCAATACTTAACTGATGTGAATGAATCAGACATATTGACTTTAGCCTCATACGTCATAGTCAGAAGCAAATCAATCAATTTCATTTTATCGTCAAGTCTATCGACAAGTTCAACGTCTTGGATATTATAGTCTAGGAACGACTGATAGTCCTTTGTGTACCATTCACGAAATGTTTCGTAAGGATTTTCATCTTTACGTTCACCAAGTTCAACCCAAGCAATATGGTCAAGTCGATATGATTCTTGATTAGAATAAGTAAACTTTTTGTAGAGCTGTAAATAATCAAGTTCTTCAACACCCATAATATCATAGACTTGATCTTTACGTCCAAAACCAGAGTTTACCATACGAGAGTTCACAACACCCCATGGCGAAAGACGCTTCATAGCATCCTCACCCATAACCGATTTGATACGGTTACAGATATAGGGAATATCAAAGAACTCTGTATTCCAACCAGTGATAATGTCTGGATGATCACTTTCCCACCACGAAAGGAATTGAGCTAGTAATTCACGTTCAGTCTGACATTTGATATATTGTACATCTTCTCTATCGTTATGATAATCGTGCAATCCCCAAACCTTGATACGTCCAGTGTCATGGTTTTTGATAGTGATAGACAGCATTGGTTCAAGTGCTTGATCAGCATTTGGAAAACCGTTCTCACATTCTACCTCAATATCAATAGTGACAATTCGCATATGTGAACTATCAAACTGAATCTGTTTGGGATATGTTTCTGAAATATAGGTATAAGGAAACTGTGTCATACCATGCACAAGGTGTGGTTGACTTTCGTACTGTGCAACAAATTCCTTTGCCTCTTTGATAGAGAGGAACTTCATTGGACTGACATTATTACCGTCAAGTGTTTTCCAGCCAGTTTCCTTCTTTACTGGAACATAAAGAGTGGGCTCGTATTTAACTTTGTAGTTAGAACGAACACCATTCTCTACTGCACGAACAAGTAATTGATTACCCCATTGGGCGATATGTGTGTAAAACTTCATTATGTAAATATACCACCATTAGGGGGAAATGTCAAGAGAAAAGAGGTAATTGTTCCTCTGAGGTGAAGTGTCTATCAATCATGTCGATAACATCTTGTGCTTCTGCAATTTTAAGTAGTTCTGCTTCTACGGCCTCTGCAATATCAGAATGTTCTCCAATACCAGCAGGGTTCTTCAAATAGATTGCAACATTTGCTTTATGTAGGGCAATCTTACCTTCGTTGTGTTTTTTGATTGCTTCTAGTAGTGTCATTATATACTCCAATTGTCTCTATTCATAAAGATTTCCAATATTTCTTTTGAGATACTTCTCTTCTGATCTTTGATAAGTGGTTTGGAAGCTGCATCTTTGTAAACTGCTTCAATACCCATAAGGCCAGGAGTAGAGTTCACCTCAATCATATATGGTTTATCTTTATCTCTGTTTTTAGCAGGAATGAAGTCAACTCCGACAATCATTCCATCCACTGCTTTAGCCGCCCGAATTGATTCTTCTTTTTCTAATTCAGTCAACTCATGTATCTCTGGTTCAGAACCTTGAGAAACATTACTTCTAAAATCATCACTGATAACAGGTCGTTTCATCGCACCAATTATTTGTCCAGCAACAATAATAACTCTTACGTCATAATCTGTCTTAATATATTCTTGCAAAAGAATGTCTACATACTCATCTTCTCTATATAGTAGTTGGATAACACTGTGAAGAGATTTCAAACTCTCAACCCACATAACACCAACACCCCTAGAACCTGTAGATGTTTTAAGAATCATTGGAAACTTATTTCCAAGTTTCTCTGCTGCAGCTGCGCCACCTTCTGCATGACGAACCAAAACTGTCTTTGGTGTATTAAAATCTTCTCTTTGGAAAACAACTTGGTTGTACCATTTATCACCACAAATGTCATGGCACTTTGTAGAGTTGATGACAGTGTAACCTTCTTCTTCTAGATTATTAATAGTTACCCACCAAGAACGGTTTCCAAGCTTTACTGTAGAACCCAATCCTCTTGCCATAACAAGAGTATCTTTAGGATTAATCTTAAACGGTTTATCGTATTCAGCATCAGACTTCATTGTAGGAAGTTCTGCCTTGCCTTCATCATTTACTGGAAAAGAATAAACTAACTTACTGTCTCCATCAGACTCCATATAAGAACCAGAGAATTCAGCAAGATAACATTCAATACCCATTGATTTCGCAGTCTTACGAATCATAGGCCCTGTTTCATTAGGGTCTAGTGGATCGTCATGCGAAAGAATGAGGAGTTTATACTTCTGTTCTTTTGGTTCTTCTGTAATGAATTGGGAGAATTTTTGTGTCAATTTAAGCTTCTCTTTTTTTACCGATATTGTATTTTGTTTCCAGTTCCCACTCATCCTTCTCTTTAAAAGCGATTACTTTAATTTGAGAAAGAGGTGCTTTAGGTTCAGCTTCACCAACTATTTCAATCAACCCCCAATCACCAAGTAGTCCGGCGATTGAGTTTCGTCTTGATACATCGTTCTCGTTTAGGTTTGTATCTTTACCATCAAGAGCAAAAAGTTCCTTGAAATGGACAATGTAATACTTACCTTGTTTATGTAGGATGTGACAAGACTGATAGAGTTTTCTCTCTTTACGAGAGGCGACACCAATACGAGATAATGTCTCACGAACCTTTAGGAAGTCATCTGGTTCTTTTAATTTTACTTCCAGCATCTTTTCTGGATGCCATTCAATTTCATTCATTTTCTTCCACCTTTATTCAAACTATTTTTTATAGTCGTTATCTGTTCATTATCAAGTATTTGAAGAGCGGCTTTTGCTTTTGCATTACTATAACCAAAATACTCTTTTACATACTCTAAATCTTTCAACTTATCTGCCTTTACCCAAGGAGCATAGCGTTTCTTCGATCTAATAGTATTTAGTAAAAAGTCATATTGGAGTTTTGTGTCAAGGTGGTGACGTTGATTCACCTCATTAACAAGCATTATGGTGTCATTGAATGGCGCCAAACACTTGTTAATGATGAACGGCGAATATTTCTTTTCCCACATAGGATCATCTGAATCCATCAGATTTTCCTTTGTTTCATTGATAGACTTTAGATAATCTTTTAGTTCATAACTCATTTCCAATTCACCTGTGTCATAACCTCAATCATAAATGCAAGCATATTGATTTCTTGATCAGCGACAAAGGCAGATTTATAAGAGTAGTCTGCTGTTGCGAGAACAAGATGAGGAACAGTAGAAGGCTGTACTTCTTCATACAGAGAATCGTATACCTTACGGTACATACGAGCAGGATCATTATCTAGGTTGTTTGCAACCCATTTGCGAATAGACTTAAAGTCTTTCTCTTTAAGGAAAGTTGTTAAGTCCTTCATGTTTGTTTCTGATAGATTAACTAGTATAACACCATCAATAATACCAGAGGCAGAATACCTTTGCAGTTCATTAAGAACTCTTCTCCAATCTGGGAAGTGTTTCTCAACAATACCAGCGACAGCCTTTGGTTCAAACTGAACCTTTTCTTCTTGCAGAATGGTTTGCACTCTTTTGAAGAATTGTCCAGCAAGTTTAGGTTTATCAGTAGTAGGAATACGAAACTCTACTACAGAACACCGACTGTGCAAAGGGTCGATAATACGGTTCTTGAAGTTACAGGTAAGGATAAATCCACAGTTCTTATGGAACTCTTCAATGAACCCACGCAAGGCAGGCTGAGTTGATTGTGGATTTAGATAGTCTGCCTCATCAAGAATCACGAACTTACGATTACCATCCATAGAGACAGTAGAAGCAAAGTTCTTAATCTTGTTTCTGAGAACATCAATACCAGATTCTTCAGAACCGTTTATCATCATATAAGTAGCACCAAGTTCCTCAAGCATTGCTTTTGCAACTGTGGTTTTACCTACTCCAGGCCCACCAGATAAAAGAAGGTTTGGAATATGTCCTTCATCTACAAAGGTCTGGAAAGTCGTTTTCAAATCATCAGTAAGAATACACTCACTGATTTTGGATGGACGATATTTCTCCACCCAAAGCATCACATCATTCATAATATATCTCCTTGTCAATAATGTTTCATATATGAGTCATTAAGTGGTTTAATGACTTTTTTATGATACATTAAGCAGCTTCAAGTGCAATAAAGTATTCAATAGATTTCGACACATTAGTAAAATGTGAGATACCTTTTGAAGAAACTTCTACCTTGTAGTCGCCTGACAGGAGTTTTAGGTTTTCAACCTTAAAGAAGTATGTGAAATCAGTTGGTGAGTTTTCGCCGACTGTAATACTGAAGTCATTGGATGTATCATTCTTACGATCAGTAACAGTAAGTTCAATACTACCACCAGCAGTTCCTTTGAGAACCACATCTGGAACACCAAGAACAGCAGATGCCTTTTGGATTTGGTTAAATGTGTCTTGTGTAAAAGTAAACTCTACATCAACACTTGGCATAGTGATTTCTGTCTTGGGAGCTGTCACGATAGATGGGTCACTGAACATATAAGTCAGTTTACTACCACCACCCTCTTCATTAAGTTTTACACTCTTCTCATCGAATGTGAGAGTTGGGTCTTTGAATAGAGACATTGCAGACAAGAACTCATTCAAGTCATAGATGGCAAATTCATTGTTGAAAGTATCTGGAACAGTTGCCTTTGCAACGATGTTTTTCATCGCTGACATTGTTCCAATCACAGTTCCATTTTTTACCAGAAGATTCTGGTTAATGGTAGAAAAGTTCTTCAGAACTTCTCTGGTATCATTACTAAGTTTCATATCAATTATTCTCCGTTGTATCGTGATTATGAAGTGCCATTATACCATAATGGATCACTTTTAGCAAGTCATTTCTGTTCTTGCCGTCTTTCTTTCCGTATCGTTGACTATACTTTAAAATGTTGCCGATACAGAAACCTTCTCCATGGCCCGAGTCCATGATGAATTCTGTTGCTTGAAATCTATTGTGGGAATAGTGTGCAGAGTAAGTTTTATCAATATACTCTTGCAACTCTTTGAGGATTCTATCCTCTGAATATTTGTAGTCAATTTTATCAACTACTGTAGGCTCATCTTTGTTCTTAAAATATTTCATTACAAATCCTCAATTCAATTACACATACTATAACATAAAAGAGCGCCCCTGTCAAGAGGCGCTCTTACAAAATTACTTGATTTTAATCAGGCGAGGCTTCTTTTCCTCTGGAATGATTCTTTCAAGTTCTACGTTCAACAACCCATTTTCAAAAGTTGCACCTTTAACTACCACATCATCAGAGATAGTGAAAGTTCTCTTGAAGGCACGATTTGAAATGCCCTTGTGCAGATAAGTTGTTTCATCAACAACATCACCCTTTTCTTTCGATTTGATTGAAAGAGTATTCTCTTTTGTTTCAATCTCAATATCGTCTTTACCGAATCCAGCAACTGCAATCTGAATTGCATAATTGGTGTCATCCATTTTTACGATATTGTAAGGGGGGTAGTTTGTTGTTGTAACAAGACTATCATCAAGTAGTCTGTCGAACATTCTATCGAATCCGATAGAGTAAGTTTTAACCCTGTCAAAAGGGTCTGTAAGAGCTGTATTTACCATTTTGTTTCTCCTTTAAAAAGCAAGTTACAGTGTGATACCCATTATGGCATATCACGTTTATTTATAAAGTGGTAGTTTTTTGGGCGGAAACTACCAAAACCGTGATTTGCGACACAGAGTAAGCATATTTGTGTCGAACAGGGCGACTTACGAATCGCACCCTATATTATATATACATCCAAGAGGGATTTTTCAATCCCTCTCTTCAATTTTTTTTATGCAGCATCAGCGTATTCAAGTGCCTTATCAAGTGCATTTAGTTTTACCTTACGGTTACGTCCGTACCATGATGAAACCAATCGTCCATCATTAGAACGTCCTTGCAAGTGGTCTGTCATGTTAGTAACAGAGTTGAATGCAGTCCACCAAGTTCCTTGTGCGAACTCAGCACCAGGCTGAACATCCAAGTTCTCAAATGCAAGTTTTGAGTTACGAGAAGTGAAAGGAATTACGTTATCCACTTTCTCTTTCGCAGGCGCACCGAATACCTCATTGAAGTACTGGATTACATTATCAGAAGTGTATTTCTTAGAACCAAGAAATGCAGCCATTGACTTGTACTGTTCCATCTTCTCACGAGCGATACCCATCTGTTCTTTGACTTCAGAAGCATCAAACTCTTTACGGTGATTTACAGTCAACATCTTATCTGCATTCTGTGATAGAGACAGTGTAAGAGTGTTGTTACATACTACACGAATTGGTGTCATACGAATGTTAATCGCCTTACCAAACTGGTGTGGGTTAGTAAACAAGAAGTAGTTGTCAGTAACGTCACCGTTGAACAACTCAAATGATTCTTTGGTTTTTGCAAGTGCCCAAACCATTTGTCCATCTTTCAGTGAACCAGCAGTGTGCATTTCCATGTCACCAGCCATCACATACTCGTGGAAGAATTCAAATGCTTCTGAGTTCTGTACTGGATTCCAACCAGTACCAACAACATCAAGTACAGTGTTGTCAGAGGTTCTTACAAGTGCCTCTTTGTTTTTGATAGGAACACCAGATGCAGTGACAATTGGTTGTTTCTCAACAGTCCAGTTAAGTCCAGCGACTTCTTGGAATTGAGCAGGAGTCAAATCCTGTTCTACTTTAGTTCCAAGTCCATGCCAAGGAAGTTCACCAACATAGGCCATCTGGGCCTGTCCATTTACGATTTCAAGTTCGTGTGCCATAATAAAAGTTCTCCGTTTGTTTTCTCACTTTATATACACAGTATAGACTGTTTTAAGAACAAAGTCAAGATGTTTTTACAACTTTTTTCAACATTTTTTGTTGTTTTTTTCTGGCCATATCCATCTTCAACTTTGATGCATACATAGTAAAGTTCTTACCATCCATATGGTCATACTCATGTTGGAAGATACGAGCAGTCAGTCCAGCAAACTTGCCCTTCTTTTGTTCACCATTAATGTCCATATATTCAAACTCAATCATCTTTGGCCTTTTGAGATTCAAGAATAAATGTGGATAAGTTAAACACCCCTCAACAAAGAATTCAGTTTCTTCAGATTCCCAAATGATTTTAGGATTGAAGTAAATCTCAACATTTCCATCTTTCAAGTCTGTGTACATAACGAATGCACGAATAGATAGTCCACATTGATTCGCAGACAATCCAATACCACGCATAGCAGACATAGTACCTTTTAGATTATCATATAATTCTTGTGGTGTCAAGTCATATTTTGTTTTAATATCATCAAATGTTATATCAGGCAGTTTCACATTTAGTGATGGACTTTCTGCCTCAATTAGTTTATATATCATGTTCTGCCCCAAAATTCGATAGGTTTCACCATATCTGTGTTGTCGAATAGATACCAACAGCAATTGTCTTTACCAACGCTACTGCTACCCTCAATCCACTTTACTCTTCCTATACTAACAACTTTTTTTAGTTTTGTCAAGAAGGGAATTGATTGTTTTGTATGCATCCAATCTGAATCAAAAAGAAACCATGTAGGAGCAATATTAGAAAAATGTTCTATCATTGGATGGAGTATCTTACGATTCCAAGGTGGATTTGTAATAATGTATTGTGCCTTTGCATTTACATCAAAACAATCCATTTCCATTATTTCGTCAGACTGTGGTTCAATATCAGATGCATGAATGCACATTCCATTATGCAACCCCAAGTGGTCAATCAATCTACCGTCACCAGCACATGGCTCAACAAAGGTAAATGGTTTTTGTGGTAGATGTGCAATAAGAGGCGCAACTGCCGAATATGGTGTTGGATAGAAATCTCTTTCTATTCTTTCAAAATCACTTCTTTTTCCCATTATCTTCCTCATAAAGAATTAGTGCGATTAAAGCATAGTTTGCCATGTCAACCAAAGTATCCTTGATACTCTCATCTTTTACTTGCAATCTTTCTTTCCTTGCAAATCCCATGATACGACTAAACTTGTCGCTGATACGAACTGCAACACCTTTCCATGCTGGAATACCAGCAATCTCACAGTGTCTAAAGTTTGCAAACACATCTTCCGTACTTGCATAGTCGTGACGTTTTGCGTCATGTGTTATTTTCATTTCTTCTAGTAATTCATAAAATCGTTCACTTTGTTTCATATTATGCCACCTTTGAGAAGTTCTTCTCTTTTTTGAATTGGATAACGCTTCTGAATTTATCAAACAACATATCCTGTTTATGGGAAATAACGAATACATTCTGATCACTGAACGTATTCAAGATTTTGAGGAAATCATCTGTACCAGTACCATCCAAAGATGAATCAAAGATTTCATCAAGAATGAGTAGATTAGTATTGGTTGAGTTCTTCATCTTTGCGACAGCTCTCCATGTAAAGAGTAGTGCCAAGTCGATACGCATCTTCTCACCTTCAGAGAATGATGCATAAGAAAACTCATCACGAAAACGTGACTTGATAGTTTCTTGAAAGTTTTCGTCAATATTAAAGTTGACAAAGAAATCCATAGAACTGAGATATGTATTTACCAACTTGTTCATAATTGGCAAATATTGTTTTACAATCTTAGTTTTAATACCACTGTCTTGTAAAAGATTTCGTGCTACATCAATATAGAATCTATCCTCGTTTAACTTAGACTTTTGTTCATTGATGTATTTAATTTTACCTTTGAGTTCATCAAGTTTAGATTTATCATCTTCTGATATAGAACCAGCTTCATAAGCCTCAATGTCTTTCTGCAACTTGACATTAAACTTTTCTAGTTCAATAATAGAGGAACGAATCTTTGCAATCTCAACATCATGCTGACGAATGGTTTCAAGGTCGATTAAGATTGTGTTGAGTCTGTCTTGTTCGGCACGTTCAAGGGTTTTGCAACTGTCGATTGCTGTGTCGAGTTCTCCGATTTTTGTAGTGCGAAGTTCTGTCTGCGTCTGCTTTGTTGCAGTCGTAATTGATTGTTCGCAAGTCGGACATTCATCGTTGTTCTGGAAGAATTGGATTTGACGGTCATGTTCTGCCTTTCTGTTTTGAAGTGCGGCTTCAGTTTGACTTAGTTTTTTAAGTTTCTGTTCAGTCTTTATTTTTATCTCTGCATCAAAAGATAAATCACTTTTATCTTTCTCAAATGATTTAATTTCTTCTTTTCTAGAATTGATAGTAGAGTTATTATCAGAAATCTTTTGTTTGTTTTCTGTAATGATAACAGATTTATTATCAACTACATTTTTAATAAACTTTTCCTGTAAAGTAATTTTTTCACTAGTCAAATCATACTGATATTCAACATTACGAATCTCTTCATTCAATTCTTTGTTCTTGTTCTTGAGCAAGAAGTTCATCAAAGAAAATACTTTGATATCTAGAATATCTTCAACAACCTCACGGCGTGCCTTTGTAGACAACTGCATGAATGGAACAAAGGTAGAAGAACCTAGAATAACAACCTGTGTAAAAGAACGATAGTTTAATCCCAAAATCTGTTGTTCTAGATGTTTCTGATAATCACGAGCATTCGCATCTTGATTAATCATGTTATCATTAACGTATACTTCAAACTTATTAGGTTTGATGCCACGAATAACCTTTACATTTTTACCACCAACAATAAACTCAACTTCAACAATAGAAGCACTACCATTAACTGAATTAACAAGTTGTGATTTTGAGATGTTACGAAATGGTTTATTAAATAGGCCAAAACAAAGTGCATCAAGAATGGTTGACTTTCCTGCTCCGTTTTCGCCAATGATCAAAGTAGTTGGACTTCTATCCAACTGTATTTCTGTAAAATTATTGCCAGTAGAAAGAAAGTTCTTCCAGCGTACATATTTAAAAGTAATCACAGTTCTAGGTCACTCGCTTCTACATACAACGACTTCATCATATTAGTCAATCGTTTTTTATCTAAGTCAACATCAAGTTCATCAATGTAACGCTCAATCAAAGTCATGTTATCTTCTGCATTCTCAATGATTGCATCATCAACATTCTCTGCATCAAGTTCACTAAAGTCCTCAACAATCTTTACCTCATGGGCACCAGATTCATTCAAAACTCTGTCAATAAACCTATCGAACTGATAAAAGTCCTTTTTATTAACAACGATTATTTTAACAAACTTTTCCTTCAATGTCAATACATTAAAATCAGAATAATTTGTTGTTGAATCATCATAGTAGATTTTTTCAAAGATTGTGTATGGATTAATAATACGATCTAGTTCTCTCGTATTTGTGTCAAAGATATGGAAACCCTTTGGGCAACCATCATCACTCCAAGTCATTTGATAGGTGTTACCAAGATAATAAACATGGCCATCGTCAGACTTCTTGTGAAAGTGTCCAGAGAATACAGTATCAAACTTTCTTAGAAAATCTTTATCATATCCACTTTCTGAAAAATGTCCAGCGTGCATCTCAAAACCATTGATTTCAAAATGCCCCATACAAATCTGTGCAGAAGTCATTTCAATACTTCTCATAGACTGTTCATAGTTTTCAGTACAAATCCATGGCATAAAGTGAATACCAGTACCATCAAACTCTTCAGTAAGAGGTGCATCATAACAATGAATGTTAGGATATTTCTCCTCGCCTGGGCCACCTAACAGTTCGTATAATGAGTTTATTTCATTGGTGTTTTTATAGTAGGTGTCGTGATTCCCTGCCATAATATGGACAGTGATACCTCTATCAACAAAAGGTTTGATAAACCTTTCACGCAAGTCTTTTGCAATCTTATATGAAACAAACTTACGTCTGTCCATAAGGTCGCCCAAATGAATAACCGTTTTAATGTTGTGTTCATCTAAGTAAGGAAAGAAAATCTCTTCCCAAAACTTATAGAAGTATTCATTAAATGCTAAACTATCATTACGGGCGCCAAAGTGAGTATCAGTTATCAGCGCTATTTTCATTTATCTCTTCACCATCGTCATCATAAAATTTTTCAAGGCCTTTTGGTTCACTCTTCTTTTTCTTCTTAGGTTTATATACATCTTCAGCTGGTAGAAAATTCTTCTGTAGATAATCAACAAACTGTCCTTGTTCCATATCTTCTCCAACTGCAAGAACATCAACACTCATGTTCTCAATTATTTTGTGTCTGATATGTTGTTGTTTCTTTTCTTTTTGTATCCTACGAATAAAGGCGTAGTAAATAATTTGTGTGAAATACGCAAAAGGATTGTTTGATTTATCTGGATTGAAGTTGCTACAATACTGTAGACAGTTTTCAATACCATCAGAAATCATTTCTTCTCTATAGGTGTAATTGATAAAATTTGGTCGGTAAGAAAGGTGGTTTGCAATTTTCAAGAAGCATTCGCCGATATAATTAGTCACTGGTGGTTGTGGTTCACCTAGTTCCTCAGCCTCTTTGCAACGCTCTTTCCATTCTTTCATTGCTTCTAGGAACTGTGCATTATTGACATAATGCGCTCCTTTTGGTTTTTTAGCCATAATAACTCCACATATATTGTCGCTTAAAGTGCGATTAATAGATACATCATACTATATCTTGATTCAGATGTCAAGAGAAAAATAATTATAAAAATCTATTGACTTTCTCTTGACAAGAGGGTATATTTACTATGCTGGGTTTGAGAATGAATAGATCTAATGTATAAGCTTAGAGTCTGGACTACCAAACTCCTCATCCCATTGTTCCTCAACAATATCATCTAATTCTCTATTGGTGGGAGCTCCAGTTAATACATCTTCATCCTCCAATCTAGATTTACTAACACAATACTCATAAAACTTTGATAACCCATAAGAGGCCTCAGTAAGTACGATGATTTGAGACTTGGGGATATCATATGTGTTGGTTTTAGCAAAGTGAATCCACCTTTGTAAAGACAAGGCTTCTTCTATACCATTTCTTGTTGCTTTTGGATATGAATTTAATTTCATAGGAGAGGTTACACTAAGATAGGGTGAATCTAAAGACTGAACAACATCACAAATAATCTCTTCACCACTAGACAGCTTTAGTATTTTTATATTATTTTCTGTCATTTTAGTTTTATCCTTTTAATTTCATAATCAAATTGCTCTTCATTATAGATATTTATTCGTTCCATGAAATGGTTAATTGTAAAGTTTCTTTTTGATTTATAGGTGAGGTCATCAGCAATATCAAAGAGGATAGCGGAATCCTTAGTTTCACTCCTACGCAGTCCACGGCCAATTGATTGCAAGGTACGAACTCTGGACTTACTTGGACTTGAGAACACGATGTTGTGAAGATTCCTAATGTTAATACCAGTAGAAAACGTGCCATAAGATGCAACGATAATGGCATCCCTCTCTTTTTCTGTAATTGCACGAATATCCTCTCTGGTTTGGGTGTCAGTACCACCAAACACATAAAACACTTTTCTATCTGTGTTAGACTTAATCATATCATAGATAACACTTCCATGTTTCTCTACAAATTGAAATAGCACCAGTGTATTGCCTTTTAGTGCCAATGTCAAGTCTTTTATAAATTCATTTCTTTTTGGGTGTGTAACAATAAAATCAATTTCATCTTGATAGTTCATATCCTTTACGAGTTTACACTCATGTTCTGGATATGTTAAGACTAGCGCCCTAATCTTAAATTCAGCTAGTGTCTTTTCATCTATCAGTTCTTTTGTTGTAATAACTTTATTAAGTGTTCCAAATAATCCTTCTAGTACTAGGCGATGCGTTTGCATACCATCCAGTGTACCAGTTAGTCCAAACCTATATTTACACAAATGAAGTTTTGTAAGAATTGAAGTAAGAGATTTTGCCTTAAATAAATGTGCTTCATCACCAATCACACAACCGAATTGTTCAAAGTAACTCTTAGGAAACTTGTAGATAGATTGCCATGTCGATATAACAACTGGTTTCGTTACTTGTTTATCATGTCCACTGTAAATCTTCTGCATATAAGCTTCTTGCCATCCATAGTCGATAAAATCAGAATACATCTGTTCAACCAGAGATGTTGTCGGAACAAGAATAAGGATTTTGTCTTGTTGGGTTTCTTGTAATAGTAATTGATAATACCTTACCAGAATATAGATTATAAGTGACTTACCAGAAGCGGTAGGACTAAGAAGAAGGGCCCTATGATTTCGGATAGCATAATCCACGGCATCAATTTGATAATCACGAGGTTTGATATTTCTTCCACTGGATCGAAGTCTAAGTTGTCTAATGTATCCATCAAGAGTTGGTCTGTCGATTGTTTTTTCATTTTTTAGTTCCTCACTTATTGTAAATTCTTCTTCATAATCTGTCAAATATTTTTGTAAATATGGCAGTAATCCAAGATAAAGTTCTCCTGTTGATGGAGAAAATAGTCTAATCTTTCCATCCCAAATACGATTTCGATACGCAGGCATAAAACGAGCGCCAGGAACTTCAAACGTAAAGAAGTCAGAAATCGCCCTTGCAGTTGAGGGTTCAGTTTCTACTTGTAGGTATACTTCATTCTTTTTGGTGATTATGGTCATTTAAATTTAGGCCCAAGTACCCATCCAACTAAACTTTTGCGTACACCTTTAGTAATTGGTCTTACTCTATGCCAATAGTGCGATTGAAAGAAAAAACCAGTATTTGGTTGTCTTTTAATTGTTGTATATCTTTTTTCTTCCTGTGGGTTTCCTGTTTCTATATCAAACTCACCACCTTCATAATCATCATTCAGAAAAATAGAGAAACTAATCTTCCTCACTCTACCATCATCATATGGTTTGTTGTGTTGGTCAATATGCCATCCAAACTCATCTTCAATAGAATACTCTGCATATTGTAGTGGTTCTATAACATCAATATGAAAATCCCACCCAGCATTTTTATTTGCCGCTTGTGCATATTCCAAGAATGATGTTAAAACATCTTTATCATTAATCCAATCAACCTTAGTGCTTCTGCGAACTTGTCCACTCGCACCCACTATCTTTGCGTCCTCTAACTGAGTATTAACTTTTGCGAGAGCTTTAGATATGGTTATTGCACCAATACGTTCAATGATGTATGGTTGACAATACCTCATATTGCCCCATCCACAAATTTACGCCATTCAATTGCATTTTTAATATCCCAACCACGAGACTGAATTTGTTTCAGAATCCGTTCACAGGAATCTTGACACATCTTATAGTATTCTACTTTCTGTTTTGCTTTGATGAGTTCTTCATCAGAATCCAGATAAAGTGGAATGTCTTGTTTTAAAATTTTGTAGTCAAAGGGATTATCACGATAGACTTCTGGCGATGCTTTACCACCATAGTATTCCCACTTCTTACGTTTGAGTACATTGTAAGTACCCTCATTCATAAGAACGAGTTGTCTAAAGTTATTGTAGATGGTTAGATATTTTTGATGTAGACTTGCAGACCTAAGTGATTCATCACCAAGTTCTATATTGTCGATTTCTAAGTCTTTTGCGGCCTGAGCCTGTAGTTCTTCAAGTGTCATTATATTTCACATCCTAATAATAAAAGTGAGCAGAGTGGGTTGTAACTTGCGTTACTATATTATCTCTTTAAAGAGACTCAAACTATGATTGTCCAAGTCAACCATTGTCTGCTCGGTATATTTATAAAGTTTCAAATTCGTAAAAATCGTATTTAAAACTTGCAGTTGCCGTTAGTTGTTCTGTGTCAGTAACCTGTGTATTATATGTCAATCCAGAAAGAGAGTTAGGATAACAATTTTTGAAATTCACTCTGAGTGTTGGATTATTTTTATTTGTAAGAAGTGTGAGACTTGCATCAGAAGCCATAGTATTGGGATTAGTTAAACTTGATGTATTAGGTCTCAATTCAGAATTTTCTGAAGATGCAGTTTTAAACTGTTCAGTATCTTTTGGAAAACCAATTCCAGTAATCCAATCATGTACTTCACGATAGTTTGATAAATCTTCATTCACAAGGAATGTTAATTCTAAATCTTCAAATTCAAGTGTATCTCCCATTAGAGCAATACTCTTAAAACGTGTATTCATATTTGCTTCACCACTAAAACTAATGCCAGGCAAGTTTACAGATGTAACAAAATATTCTACGTTAGGTGTTTTCAACAAATTAAATCTAAACTGAGTCGGTGATGCAAAGTCTAGATTATTTGGTTGTCGTGCAAGTGGATTAAGTTTTACCATAGTTTTCTTCCTTTATAGTATTTATAAAGAAAAAAGGGGAGAGCAAAAGCCCTCCCCCAAGTTCAGAAACAAGTTTCTTATTATTATTACATGATGTTCGTAACTTGAACTCTTCTGTAATATACGTTGTCGTTAGCAGTGATTGCACCACTTCTGACTGTAGCACCACCAGCAAATGGGTTTGCAGTAAGACCATAACGTGTCTTGAAACCAATTTTTGGCTGGAATGTGTTCTCACCAACTGCACGAACCATCTGAAGTGGAACGTATGGGCAGTAGAAGATACCAGCATCGTATGGTGAAGTACCTTTGTATCCAACAACAAAGAACTGCTTTGCGGCAGCGTTTGCTGAATATGGATCAATGTACACTTTGTAACGTCCGTTAAGAACACCAGCAAATGTGTTACCAGCATCGTCAACTGACAAGTTGTTGTTAAGAGCAGGGGATGTATCCAACTGTCCGGCCATCTGAAGTGCAGAAGCAACATCAGAAGAACAGATAATCATGTTACCTTTACCTCTACGAGTTTGCTGAGCGATTACGTTTGCTTCTCTCTCAACTTGGAACATAAGTCCTTTGAACTTCTCAACTGACCATCTACCGTTTGAATCAACGTCCATGTCAAAGATACCAGCGTTTGCAGTATCAGCTTGGGCACCGATTTTAGCAGATGTATAAACAGTTCTAACAACTTCTCTGTTGATTTCGTTAAGAATTTCACCAGAAAGAATGTTAGCAAGTTCTGTTTCTGCGTCAAGACCGTGAATTGCTTTAAGGTCTTGTGCAAGTTCCATTGTGTATTCTGCTTTAAGAGCTCTTGACTTTGCAGTAACAGAGTTCTTCTCAATTGAGAAAGACATTTCTGCAAAAGAGTTACCAGCAGAGTCACCCAATGCTTCTGCAGCAGCAGTTGTCATACCAGTACCATTGGTGTATGTACCAGCAGGAGTGTCATTCAAGATAGCAGGGTTTGTACCAGCTTGTGTACCAGTACCAGAGAAATCTGAGTCTGCTTCGTTGTAGAATGTTTCTGTACCTGTCTGTGATGCATAGCGTGAACGCATTGCAAAGATAAGTCCAGTTGGGCCTGTCATAGGTTGAACGCCAGCAATATCATAAGCGATAAGGTTTGGCATTGCTCTACGGACTAGAGAGATTAGGATCGGATCCCAATTATCTACACTAGCACCTGTAGCGTTAGTTGGTGCAGCTTCGCCGAGGAAACCTCTATCTTCACGAAGTGCTTTTTCTTGGTTTTCTAGGATAATCGTGGTTACAGCCTTACGATAAGAGTCCTTGATCTCTGGAAGATCGTTGTGCTCTAGTACTGGCTGCCACTTTTCCTGTAGATGTTCTGCTTTGAACATTTTGTTTTCTCCTTGTTGAGTTTTTCTAATAATATTTATAAAAACTAGATTTTTAGAAGATAATTTCTTCCGCTAATTAGTCTTTTGCCCGCTTTACATTTTTACTGATTGCTGCCATGTAAGCAGACATTGCACCAGTTGTATCGAAAGATTCTGAACCATCAGTTTCAGAGTCTACAGATTCAGCGATAGTGGTTGCCTTTGGAAAATAACTTTCCTTAAGCGTGTCGAGTTTACTTCTGAAAGAATCTTCATCAGTAAAATCTACATCTTCTGCAAGAGACTTGAACTTCTCTACCTCTGTATCGGCGAGGTCAGAAGCGACTTCTGCAAAGACTGATTCACGAACCAATTGGTCATTCTGCTTTTTCATTGCAGCAGTTTTTTCAATCTGTTCGTTGAGTTTTGCTTCAAGTTCGTCAATCTTTTCAGACTGAGTTCCTAGAATATCATACTTCTCGTCTGGAACATCAATGTAATGCTCCTCAAAAAGTGATTTAAGGCCTGAAATGAAATCTTCAGCAATCTCACCTTTGAGACCTCTTTCGATTGCAATTTCGTTCTCTTTCATCCACTCTTCTACAACGTAGTTCATGTATGCGTCAACTTTTTCAGTCAACTCATCACGCACTCTATTGATTTCTTCAGCGATTTCTTGAGTTTTTGCTTCCTCAATTCTTTCAACTTCAGAACGAAGTTTAGATTTAACAGCAGCCTCAAAAATTGTTGATGCCTTTTCTTTGAATTCTTCAGTAAGTTCCTCACCCTCTACGAGAGCAGTAACATCTTCAGAAACGTCTACAGATGCAAGACGGTCATCAAGAGTAGATTCGTCAACTGACTCATCTTTCTTTTCCATTGAACCGTAACCTTCACCGTTACACATTGCTTCGTATGCTGCCTTGAGATCTTGGGCTTTCATGCTTTCCATCTTCTTCTGCATTTCTGCCTTCATCATCTCTTTAGTCATCTTACCTTCTTCTAGTTCCTCACCATCGTGATCTACTTGATCACCAGCAGCAAGGGGTTCTTTAATTGCAGTTGGAGTATCATTTCCACCGGCATCTTTTGCACCTTTAGTCTGAGCATCACTGGCCTTCTTTGTTGCTTTCGCACCATCTGGGCCCTTTGCTGTCTCTGGACTTTCAACTGCTTTGCCTAGGTCTTGAACTTCCCCATCTACTTTTTCCATTGAGTCGCCTTTAGCAGCACCCTTTGTTGGGGCGTCCTGTGCAGCTTCTTCAAGTTCTGCTTGGACTTCCGCTTCTAGTTCCTCAATTGTCTTGTCTAGTTCTGACATTGGGATTTTCTCCTTGAGTTGTCTATTAACATATTTATAATGATTAAAGTTTTGACAAGAATTTTGCAAATGCGAGGGCGGAAACATTAGATTGTTTCGCTCTTACACCTTCATTAATCTCATCTTTGATGTTTTGAATCTCTACTTCTTTAAGTAGTCCGTTATCCCAAACCCACTCTTTACCTTCCATGATACCTTCAACGAAGGCCTGAGGTGCAGAAGGGTCTGCAACAATATCTGCCGCAGTGGCAAGATAAAAATCATCTTTCACATAGTTTGCACCACCTCTATTTTCAAGTGAACCCATGCCTCTTGAAGAGACACCAAGTTTACCACCATCTTTGATTAGTGCTTTCGCAATTTCCCCCATTGGAGTAGAGAGCAGTTTCGCCTCACCAATAAAGTTCTTTCCATCCGCTTCCAGTTTTGTGATCATGTGCGATACTCTGTCAAGATTGACAGTAGGGCCTTCTGGATGACCCAGTTCCCCAAACGCACGACCTTCAGCAACAAATTCTTTATTATAACGTGCGACTTCTTTTGTCAACACGTTCATTGGATAGACACGACCATTACGGTTTTTCATGTCTGCCTGCATGAAGATTCCACGAATCTTCATTTCTTTATTACCACCGTCTTTTTCTTCAACGATGTATTCTACTTCTTGTATCTGTTCTGCAATAAGTTTCATGTCTTAATACCCCGAATTCGTAATTTTTGTTCCCTTCAAGGTAGTTGCGCCACGCAACCCTTGCCCTGTTTCCAAGTGGATAACAATGCCAGCACCGGCACCAACATAGATAGTTCCTACGTCTGCATCGTCTGCTGAGTTACGAACTGTGACTACTTGAGCAGAACCAGTGTTAAATACCCAAACTGCACCAGCACCTACGAACCCTGTGGTTCCAGTTGCGAGGTCAGTTGCTGTTCCTTTTACTTGCATTGTCCTAGTCCTTACATTACCGTTAATACTTCATTCTCAAAGTAGTCCATAAGTTTCTTTTGCGGAACCTTATACTTCTTTGAGACATTATTTATTGTTTTATCAAAACTATTTAGGAAATCTGAAGGTTTGTCTTCCATTTCCTTAAAAATTGCGTCCACAGCATCTTTCATCTTGGGAGATAACTTCTTATACTCCCTAGACATTTTGTGTTCATCTTTTTCTGGTAGTTCCTTTTGAAACTGCGAGAATAGTTTAGTCACTGTTTTCTTTATCCTGTGGCACATGTCCAGTTACAAGTGTGTTTGCAACTTCTTGTCTTTTTGTTTCCAGAGCATCTCCAACCTTCTGTGAAAGTGCTTGGTTGAATTGTGCTTCCGCTTCTAGGTTATCACCAGATGCAATTGCATCTACAAAGTTTCTTACTTGTTCCATTATTTATTATCTCCTTTAGTGGGGTCATTGTGTGCAAACATACCATCATCGGCACCGTCTCCACCCATTTCACCACCAGATTCATCTTTAATTTGGTTCTCAATTTCTTCAATCTCCTCATCGGACATTCTGAGAACGTGTTTTCTTACATATTCTTTAGAGAAATACTGACCGACATATGACTCAATCTGACCCAACATGTCAAGTCTTTCTCTTAGAATTTCTGCATTCTTCAACTCTGTAAAGTGTCCGTCTTGCAAGAAGTCAAATTGGATATGTTCTTTAAACGTATCCCATTCTTCAACTGCAATCACACCCTTCAACACAAGTTGTGTTTTCAGCATGTCTGCGAACATAACAGAGAATTTTTTACGAAGTCTTTGAACGAACTTTGTGAACTTCAATTCGTCACGAGTGATATTATCAGAACGTCCGATTTGGAATCCACTTTCCTCTGCGAGTCTAGATACTGGAACGTTCAAAGAACGATACAGTTTCTTTTGGAAGTAAGTGATATCATCAATCTCTCCCAAGTTAGAACCGCCAGGCAAAGTAGTAATCTCTGTTCCTCTACCACCTTCTCTACGAGGTAACCAGAAATCTTCCAACATAGACATGTGATTTCTGTCGTCACGAATTTCACCAGTTCTTGCATCGTAAACAAGTTTGTTACGATAACGATTCATTACGTCCTTCAGATAAGACTCTGCTTTGATTTTTGGTAAGTTACCAACATCAATGTAGAAAATACGTCTCTCTGGAGCACGAGAAATACGATAGATAACCAATGCGTCTTCAATCATACGCAACTGGTTTACTGGTTTAATTGCTTTATTGAGATGTGAAAGAACTGTCCCTTTGGACATATCTACTAGTCCAGATGGACAGTATGTAATAGAATCTGAAGTAATCTTAATTCCATCAGATGTTCCTACATTTTGTTCCCAACCTTTGTCATTGTAGATGTAGAAATCATCTACTTTCTTTACAACATCAATACCAGTTTTTTTATCAATATCTTTTTTGTTTTCACGAACCTTCTTAATTTTACGAGGGTCAATGTAACGTAGTTCTTTAAGTCCCTTGCGAGGATTGTTTGAATCAATTACCTTATGGTAATACATTCTTCCATCCACATACCAACGTCTAAAGATATCATGTCCTTTAGCATTAAAGTCTAAAAGGTGAAGAATTTCATTGAACTCTTCACGAATCTTTTGTTTGATTTGTGGGGATACGTCTAAACGGTCAAGTGATACTGATACTGATTGGTCTCTTTCATCAGAGACGATTGCTTCATTTACAATATCTTCAATTGCACTATCACACTCTGGTTGTTGTGCAATGTCACGATATCTACGAATTAGGTCAAGTTCATTACGGTCACGACCATCCATGTCCAAGACAGAGGCATAATGACCTCCACCCGAAACTACGTCAAGTGTGCCGTCATCAGTAGTAGGGGCAGTGAATGCATCACTACCCTTACTCTGATTAGCTCTTGTAATTCTGAAACCAAAAAGTTCCGCCATACTATAAGTCTCCTAAGTTTTACCCTACTATTTAGTAGGTCTGTAAAACCTTAAATTGTTGGAGAAGTGAATGAAGTGTATCTCCATGTCACGTCAAATGTTTCGATTTCGTTTGCTGTATCGTATGATAGGTCAATCTGTGTAACAGCTGTAGGCCATACGTTTCTCATCGTATACTGTTTCAGAATGTTATCATCTCTATCTAGTTGTTCTACTGTAATATCAGCAGTGTAGTCAGATACGTTGACAAGTCCTGTATTTTCGTCCAAGTCATTGATACCATTCATCCAACGTTCCATCGCATTACGAACCATGAAGTCAGTGTCATTAATGACAGTTGTAGTCCATGTTTCAAACTCTCTATCACCAGCAAGGTAAAGTGTTCTACCTCTGAACTGAATAGGAACTTCACCGATTGTCTGTCCTGGCAAAGAAGTTGCCTTACACAGGAATGACGCACGATTAATGTCTAATCCAGTTGCGATTGCTGGGGGAGTTGTAATAATAACACGATATTGGTTGGCACGAGCACCACCACCGATAAGGTTTGCTTTAAAGTCGTCAATACTAGCCATTTTTTATCTCCTTATCCACCAATCTCACTGAAAGAAACACCAGTTCTAACAGCAATAAAGTTAAGTGTAATGAAGTTGATTGAACGAGCAGGTTTGATGTAGATGTCTGCAACAAACTCATTTCTATCAATTACTTCACCAGTGTTATTTGTTTCATCTGCAACAACAGAGAAATCTGTGATACCACGTCTACCTTGAACGTCTCTCAAGAATGGTTCAACCAAGTTTCTGAACTGAGCACGAGTAAACTCATCGTTGAATTCAAACAACTGGAATTTCGCAGCAGTTGAAATCGCCTTTTCAAGAACAATGAACAATCTACGAACATTGATTCTATCAAATGCAGATGGTCTAGACAATGCAGTCTTGTCACCGAAGAGAACTGTTCCTTGGCCTGGGAATGTAACAACAGGGTTGATACGAGCAGGATAAAGAATATCTCTTTGTGCCTTAGTTGGGTTAAACGCAAGTTTCACTGCACCACGAATCTGTCCTCTGTTATAACCAGCAGGAGAGAACCAAGGGTCAGCAACGTTATCAGTATTTGCAGCAAGACCAGCAATGTCACCATTCAATGGAACGTAACGATAAACATCGTTATACTTGTCATACATATACTTGTATCCAGAATCGAATACTGCATAAGAAGACGAAGCAAGTCCATCAAAGAATGCTTTTACATTAGTAGTCTGAGTTGCACCAGAAGTTACACCCACAACATCTGCACGTCTTGGTGAGATGAAACCAACACAATCTTTACGAAGTTCGCAAAGGTCAATGATGTTAGTTGCGTGAGTTACACCGTCTGCACCAGTAGGAGCAGGCCCTGCCATTACTAGGTTTACGTCAACTGTTTCTGTGTCTGAGAAGATATCATATGCAAGGTCAAGTTCTCCAACAGTAGGTGCAAGGTCATCAGCACCAATTGACAATGTGTCAACGATTGGAAGGTCTTGTGCAACGAAAGTTGTATCAGAACCAGCAGATGTAAGGTTTGAACCCCAATCTGTTCCAGTTGTGTCATGGTCAGTCCACCAAATATACGATGAACCTCTGTTCACTGTAGTTGGGTAGAAAAGTGTAGTTCCAGAAGCATCTTTTGCATTTGGATGCTTAGATTGGAATGCAAACTGTTCAATAACAGCAAGTGTTCTGTTACCAGCAACATCAATGTCATAACCAGTGATTTCACCAGTTGTGTCATACACTACAATATGCAGTTCGTCAGCAGCAGATGCCAGACCGTTTGCT
>Ga0255766_10001263_pt1 | contig 23252 bp, 31 predicted proteins | sample 071ome_23_FD_179966 | JGI IMG/M metagenome (GOLD analysis project Ga0255766, IMG submission 179966) | Coastal salt marsh microbial communities from the Groves Creek Marsh, Skidaway Island, Georgia - 071403BT metaG (version 2) | ecosystem: Environmental > Aquatic > Marine > Intertidal zone >... | reverse complement strand
AGTAACCAAGAACACCCTCAGTGCCCTCATAACCAATATGAAGGTCAGTGGTAGTGCCAGTGTAATCTGATCCAGTGAATCCAGAGTTAGCTTCAACATTCACGTATGGACCTGCAAAAGCAGCACCAGCGAAAAGGGGAGCAGCAGCCAGAGCTGCGAATACAGATTTGGTCATTTGAAATACCTCGTAATTTTTTACTTGTGGAATGGTTACCCACAGATGAAAAGAGACTCGACTTGTCTCTGTTGTTCACAAACCAATCAGCGAGTAGTTGAGGCTTCATAGGTTTGTTGTAGCCTTTTGTAATATTACAAAAGTCCTTAATATTTATAGTATATCATTTTTGGAATCTTGTCAACCAATTAGTGGTTCCCAGAAACCATAGAATTCATAATCAAGTAATTCTCTAGTGCCAAGTTCTGGAGGTCTATTCTTCCAGAAGTTCATAACACCTTCAACATTTTGTTTATGGAATACCTCAATATGATCCTGATGAATACCAGAATCAAAGTCATACCTATAGGTAAACAGAGGCATTGAATATGTTACCCCAGAATTATAAATGATTTCTTCTGAAGTTGCTCTAGGTTTAATCTTTTGATCCAACCTATACTTGTCACCCTTAATATGATGCTTGAGTAACTTGCCAGCATGGTGTCTTGTAATCACATAGAATGCAGCACAGAAGTCATTGATCAATCTTGGGTGAAGATTTGCTCTGAGATTCTTTGTGCTAGTGATAGCACACTGAAGTACATCCCAGTCATATGGCATTGCTGACAGGTATCCAGTCCAAGTAAATGGCCAATACTGTACAGTATCAAAGACAATATCATCCTCACAGATAATAATATAATCTAGATCTGTTTCTTCATAGAAATATTTGATTGCCTTAAGGTGAGACATTGTGCACCCAAGTTCACCTGGAGTGATTAGTTCAGGAAATCTTCCAGATAAAAATTCAGTTGCATCATTATCTCCCCTAGCATCAATACCAGAGATCCTAGTATTCTCAATCCCATAGTAGTCAAACAGACCATTCATATGGTCTTGTCTGTCTGTTTCAGTGTCTAGATTGATCCATAGAACTGGACCCATCCCTTTAAGTTTCTTTTTAATTGTAGAAGTATCTGTCATGGTCTCCCCCATTGTGGATATCTGTGATGCTTCAAGAAAGTGTAATCCACATTTACCTTTTCAATATCAGAATAACTGTTCCTCTGCCAAGTTAAATGGGGAATTATTACATATGCATTAATCTCTCTATGGGATTCTGCATAGTGAACATCACAAGGTTTTGTTATATTAATTAGACTATCAATAAATCTATCATATACAGTGTGTTTAAATCCAACAGAGTGTGCAGCAAGAGTGTACTCACACTTGAAAATATGCTCAGACACCTGTTGAAGATTCATACCATGGAAATGTTGTCCTCCAAGGTACAACATATCCCAGTCTGCTGGAACTTCTGACACAACCTCAGAAAATCTAGTCTGTAGATTAATGTCAAATTGAATATCATCTTCCAACAAAAGGAAATTATCTAAGTTTAATTGCTTTGCATATTTAATTGCAAAGAACTGAGACAGTGCACAACCAACTGCACCTTCTTTTATTTCTGGTGGAAAGTCAAGATTCATCTTTGCACCTTCAATACCAGGAATTCTTTCAACACTCAAAGAATGTTTTGCAAATTCTTCAGAGGCATCTTGCCATCTGTCTGGTCTTGAGTCTAGGTTGATACAAAAGATTCTACTAAAATAATCATTGAGCATTAGATTACCTCCCATCCATCAAGATAAAGATCTGTTGTGTCATGGTCAGGTAAAGAAGATCCAAACCAAATCTTTGGTGCAATGACTTGCTGACTCTTAGCTAACCATGCACCCCACCAAGAGAATGAAGAGTTTGCTATAACATGATGAGTGCACATGGACATGAAGCACATATCATATTCAGCTGGATTTCCTTCAGAGATAAAGAATCTATCTGGATCAAATATGCTTTGCATTTTACACCACTTAGGATCATCTGAAAATATAATCACAGGAACATTTGGAAGTTTCTTCAATGCCTCCACATAATACTCAATAGGTGGAACTGGATGAAAAGATTGCAGATGCAAATAGTCACCTCTCCTAATATGCAGAGAGATGACTTCTTTTGATTGGACTTCCTTCTCTAAAAATTCTTGACAAAAATCTACAATATAATCAGCAAAGGTAAAATCTTTTCTGATATCATCTTCAATATGTTTGAAGTATTTCTCAGACTGAAAGTATCCATACAGATCTACATTGTCTTCACAAGTATTGAAAATACTTTCATCAAAATGATATCCAGATTCCTGGAGCATTTTGTTTGGCATAAGACCTTTATTATATTTGTCTAAGTCAAATGCATCATAGATACTAGTCTTTGAATTTTTTACATTAGGATCACTAACTCCAAATACATCTTCTGAGGGAATACAAAAATCAAATCCTCTATTAGCAGCAATACCTCTTAAAGAAGCATACTGAAACATTTGATTGCCAAGTCTTCCCAGATTTCCTAGTTGATTAAAAGAGATCATTGCAGGTAATTAGTATAGATAAAATCTTCAAGAACTTCAATCTGTTTTACTCTTTCCAGATTATCTTTGATTGCATCCATTTTACTCTCATAGATTTCATCAGAGATTTCAAACTCATCAGTCAATTCAATAATACCATCTTTGTTGAAATGATCTGCAATGTCAGGAGATCCCAGATAAACAGGGATAGTACCAGTAGCAAAACAATCAAGAATCTTCTCTGTGTAATATGATTCATAAACTCCATTCTCAATGACTACAGAGAACATGTAATCACATAGACCTTCTTCCTTAGTAGCAATCTCATTAAAACCTCTACCATAAAGATCTACCTGATCACCAATCTTTTCCACCCACTGAAGTCTATTCTTCTGACCTTCAGTGAATGCTTTGTTTGATGAGATCATAGAGATCATCTTAGTCTTCTCATAGATCTTTGGTTCATTAATCCAAAATCCTTGAGCAGGAACCCACTTAAACCTAGAGTCCAAAGCAAGTAATTCTTTGTCATGAGTAAAGATGTACTTAAACACCTTGAAGTATTCTTCTAGATTGGATTTAATTTCTTCTGTAATGCCAGGGACAACAAACTTGGATTCAAGCAACCATCCATACTTAACACCATCAACACCATCAGTAAATGCTTGATTGATGTTTTGGTCAACATATACAGTTTCATCTGCAGACAGATCAAATGCCCACTCTACAAACTTAGACTCTTTGCCATGAACAGAATATCCTTTGTTTCCACCAGTAAGATGGGTAAAAGAATTTCCAACTAGATTAATCTTGTACTTCATAATTGATGTAGTTTTTGTCCTTTAAGTTTTTTATTTTGCTTTCAAAGAAAGGGTACATAATCCACTGTGGAGATTTTACCACAATGTCTGGTGTAATTTCAAGTGCTGTCCTAAATTTTATTGGACCTTCATATTGATCCATTGCTGCTCCCCAACGAATACCAGGAATTCCTTTCCCCCACTTCTTAATGAATACTGACATAGAAGTTTCATGGAACTTCATAGATGTCAAATGATGAATATCATTCCTAACAAATCCAGAATGTTTTTCAATCTCAACAAAATTAAAATCTATTTTGTTATGAACTCTATGGTGAAGAGGATCATTAACAGAACTAGATTCTCTATTGTAGATCATTTGTCTTAGGAAATAATCACAATCTTGCCAACCTATGTTGCAGTATCTCTCATCCCAAAGACCAACAGATTTAATTGCATCTACAGTATAACTATGAAATGCATCACCACATCCAGCAGAAATAAAACTATAAGTTTTATGATACTCAACTAATGTATCAATGATGTCTTCATTGTATTCAACATCATTCTGAGAAAGAATAACAATATCAGAGTCAGGATTATCAACATCTCTGAATCCATCTATTAGACACTCATTCCAGTTTCTAGCAAGATGACCAGTGGAGAAGGTTGGTCTTGTATTATTGTTTACTACTTTCACAGAGAGGTTGATATCTTCTAGCAAGACAGAAACATCTTTGTAGTTATTGACTACTGTGATTTCATAATCATAATTTTTAATTCCACTTTTCTCAAATGACTTTAGAGTTTTATTCAACTCCAAGTCATTATCATAAGTTACAAAGTAAACTTTAATTTTCATAGGATGCAAATAGCAGTATCTTGAACCATATTGTCATGATAATATTCATCATTCCATTCTTCAAAGTCCCACTTAACTAGATCAAGTTCTTCATAGAACTGTCTAACTTCCTTGAGTCTAATGTCCCAAACATTATCAATTACAATGAGAGTATCCTTGTCTGCAACAGACATAGCAACTTCAAAGTCCCTTTTCACCCCTTCATAAGAGTGATCTCCATCAACAAAGATGAGGTCATATCTTCCACCAAAATCTTTTGATGCTTCCTTTAGAATTGCAATGTTCTTCTCACTAATTTCATCATTAGTATAGTCAACAAAATCACTAAAGGGAAGATCTACTTTATACTTCCAATCATCATAATCAGAGTGATGAGGATACCAGTATCTTGCATTGATTCTATCTGAGTGTGGTCTATATGCAATCTGACCATCATAACCACCTTTCCTAATATCAAAGGAATCAATTACACCATAACCATCTTCACCATACAGTTCATCCATTGCCTCTGCCATGGCATTAGAACTTTCATAGTGCCATGACCCAATCTCAAGAACAGTCTTTGCTTCTACCATCTTTACCAGAGTGGCAAGACAATTTCTACAGTGAGTTGAAGCACCTTCATACTTAAACCCTTGGAGGATTCCATTCTCAGGTCCTTTGTCTACATAATAATTCTTGAACTCATTCTTGATGAATTCAACTTTATTATCATATCCTTTCATCAAATTAATCCTCTCTTTTCAAACTCTTCTAAAATTGTTGGCATTGCTCTTTGAGAAAGATGCATGTGAGATCCTTCCCAATCATCAAGGAAGTCTGGTAAAGTTGTCATATCATCATTAACCATCTTATAGAAGATTGAAGCAAACTCAAATCCTTCTCTAACACATGCTAGATGTAGAGCAGTGTTGAATGCAAAGGTGACCCAGTTTCTCTCTTGCTCAGTGCCAAAAGATGGTCCACCAGTATACTCTTTAGTTGCAGACCAAGAAGCAATAGGACCCCAAATAATAATCTTGACCCCATACTTTTTGTAGTAACTAATTGCATTAATATACCTATTGACACATTCTACCACAAGGTCATTGACAGGTTTATCCTGCATCTTTGCCTGCTTGATTAAATGTGCTCTGATGTCAACCTCACCAAAGCAGAACATCAACTTGTCATCAACACCAAGTTCAATAGAATCAATTAGAGATTCAATGATTGGTTGTTTGTTTGCAATTTGATATGCTGTTGCTGGTCCAATTCTATAACTTTTAAATTGGGGAAGAGTATTTGCTGCTGGTTCCGGCCAACATGGTTGCATTGCCTCCTCACCACTAAAGACTGCTGAGTGACTATCACCAATACAATGAATCATTTTAACTTACCAAGAATACTGTCTACAAAATCTACTTCATAAGTGTACCCATCTTCCATACCTATGTTCCAAATATTCTTGTTACCATAGATTGTATTGTAGATGGTATGGATACCAAAACCATTCTCAACATACAAGAAATTTTTATTATATTTTTCTCTATAGAGATTCATTTGAATCTCATCAAAAGAATCATATGATCCCATACTTAATAGTTTATGCCAGTCTTCTGTCTTAATGATAAAAGTGCTGGTAGTATAATATGGTTCTGTAAACTTCTTAATGCTGTATTTGTGCTTTGCAACTAGCCTATCAAGATGCTCTACAATGTAGTCATTCAATAGCACCTGTGCATCTGCACAAATTCTTATAGGGTGAATTCCCTTTAAGTATGTATCTAAGTTAGATACCCCCTCAAAAAACCTATCTGAATCCCAAGATTGAGAATTAAGGGTGTAGAGATTCAGTGGTGAATAGTCTGCACCCCACAATCCTCTTGGCATTTCTTGCTTAAGATAACACTCATAGATTGTCTCTCTATATCTTTCATCAGTAATGAAAGACTCTACAAATCTATCTGTATGAGGAATACCATTAGACAGCATAGGAGTGAGGACAAAGTTATCTTCCTCATCCAATACATCTATGTTTTCAATTATATAATCCCAAACATGATTTGGAATAAAGCAATCTTCATCCAACTTAACTGCATACTTATCTGACTGAAGACATACATTAACTTTCTGCATGTAGTTCAGTTCAACATCAGGGAACTGATAGATCTGATGATTAATTCCTTCTAGGTTAGAAGACCAATCATATTCTTTTGTTGCTAGGATATTGAGAAAGATTTTTTCTTTATTCTCTGGTTTAATTTTATTCAGAAAGTAAGAAGTAATTTCCCAGTATTTCCAAAAGTCCCTTCTATTGTGAGACAGATAGTTAATGGTAATCATTGAAGTTTAGACAGATTGACAATATTCAACTCATCCTGTTTAAAGGATAATACTCTTTTGAATCCACAGTAATCAAAAAGTTCTTCTACTAATTCTATATCAAAAGTGTGATGATGTACAACCCTTGTCCTCTCATTGATATCACACAGTTCATAGAACTTAGGATGTCCACCATAACTCCAATCATGGAGTTCTTTTTGCTCTTCAATGTGAGTCTTATCATCCTCACCAATGTTGGTATTATAATCTTCTATCAAATGTTCTAGTGTTGTCAGTGGTCTCTTTCTATCAAAGCAATATTGATAGTCTGGAATAATAGTGAGAATATAACCACCCTCTTTAAGAATATACTTTTCCCACAACTTTAAAGTTTTGATTGGATTAGCAAAATGTTCTATGGCATGTGAAGTAAGAACAAAATCATACTTCTTTAATTGCTTCAGTTGATCTTCATTAGTGCAATCTACATCATACTGCCTACCAAGATTTCCACCATAGATGTAGTTTGGATCAAAAGATGTCTGAAAGTGATTGTCCTTAATGATGTTTCCACCATCAAGGTTCACATAAGGATAGAGGTGCATACCATAATGAGGTTTATCAAACAACTCAGTGGGACCACCAAATTCTATTCCATTCTTCTTTCTTAATGCTCTTACTACTTTTTCAAAGGTTGACATAGTACATTGATATCATAGGGTAATTGTTTTGCTATTCCATACTTCTTTGCTAAAGGTAAAGAAGGATAGTAAATTAAGTTATTAAATGGTTCAATATCTATAAAAGTATTTTGCTTTCCAATGTGTGGATAAGGAGAGATTATATCTTCTTCTAAAATAGATTCTTTGGGTAATCTAGTTAGGTAGTAATAAAAAATATCAAGATCTTGATATTTCCCAGAAGGATGTAACTCTGGATTATATTTTAATTCTAGCAACTGAGTTATGTGATATGGTTCTGTTGCATCATATCCAAGATTAATTTTATTTCCAACTTGAACTCCAACATATCCTGCTGCTGTACATTGATCACCTATCTTCATCTCACCATCATGATCATCATCAAATTGCCAATCAATCTTCTTAAGAACTTCTGACTTAGCAAACCAGAATGGTGCTCTTATATGACTCTCATGTGGGTATCTCTTGTGCCCATTAAAGATTTGACTTGCACCAAATCCAATCATTGGATGAGAATCTAAAGTATCAACAATATCCTTTAACCAATTGTCTCTCTTGAGAATTACATCATCTGATATGAAGACAAAGTAATCATAGTCATCTTGATACTTGTAGAAGTAATGCCTATAAGCACCAAATGCTCTGTGTGGAATATCTCTACCATTCACAATTTTATTATGAATGATCATTCTACCAAACTTATTTTCTAGGTTTGTTGGAACCCCAAGGTAGTCTCTATGAATGATAATCAAATCATGCTCATACCCTGCCCAACAATTAAAATAAGATGGCCAAAACAAGTCTCCCTGCTTTGCACCACCTAGCATTATGACAGCAACTTTTTTCATTGTACCATCCTAAGTTTTTGAATAGTTTCTTCTCCAGCAACATTGAATGCAGGATCTTTAAACTTCAATGACTTTACAGTTGAATAAGGATTCATAGAAAAGTCATACTTATATCTAACTCTCTTTGACCACTCAACATCTTCACCCTGGCAGTGAAGTAGATTATCATCTAAAGGATGATCTTCCATAACCTGTTTCTTAGCAACCCAATAAGTTCCAGAGATATATTGGTACTTAGAAAGATGAGTCATGTCATATGGAATCAAACATTCTCTGTTTGGAAGAACAATTGAATCCATGAAGTTATCATTATGAGGCCAAATAACCCAATCCCTAAACCTAGAATAATCTGGATTAACAAATTTGTTCATGCAGATTTTAAAGTCATCTCCAAACTTTAGAAATCCTTCATACCAGTCATCCTCAAAGACAACATAGTCATGAGTATAAACTACATTTTCATACCTGGCATTTATTGTAACAATATTTTTCTTTCTAGTAATCCACCCAGGTCTAATACTTTCATCAAATGGAATGATGAAAGTATTTTTTCTAGATACCTGACTATTACCAACTATAAGGATTTGATACTCTGGAATATTCTGTCTTTCAATACTGTCAATTACAAGATTGAGAGATTCATCTGAAGTCCCAGCAGTTATAATTCCAAAGGTAAACTTCATTTCAGAAATCCAACATAGTCACTACAAATACCATAGCAGTCATATGCTCTCAAGTCAACAAATTCATCAAGATTCTTATGCCATTCTGGCATCACTATAACAGATCTATTTGTATATGTTTTGCCTGGATATGTCCAAATCTTATTTTGACTTGTCAAAGTAAAATCATCTTCTTGGTGCCAAAAATAATTAAATCCACTAGTACCAAAAGAAAACTGTTGGAGTGCCTCAATATTTTTACAATGAATCCAAAGATGCTCTCTTATAGCTCCTAACCAGTACCAAGTGACTGGGTACATTGGTTCATCATGTCCAAGGTACAATTTTTCATCTGCCACACTTAACCTAACATCAATCTCCACATCAAAACCTGCTTCAATTGCCTGCAGGATATACTCTGGATTATTTTCCTTTGATGGATCTGGTCCATTAATGTTCCCTCTATGGGCAATGAGCTTCATTAGACTTCTCCTTTGTAGTGCTCTAAGAAATAGTTCAAATCTTCTGGGGTTCCAATACCCCACATACCATCTTTGTCAATGTCTTTGATTCTGATCTTCTTACCATCTTCAATTGCTTCATTGAAAACAGGACAAACATAGAATTCATTATTGACTCTGATGTTTTTCTCAATCATTTGTTCTGCAAACTTTACATAGTCAGAACCGCGTTTCCAGTAATAGATTCCAACAGTTGCATGTTCTGAAATGGGTTTCTTCTCAGCAACCTCAGACACATAACCATCTTCACCCAACTTAGCATAGGACCATTTGGGGTGAGTTGCTGGGAATGTAATGATACCACCATCAATTCCATCATTCTGGAAAGCATAAAGAGTTTCATTAGAATCCCACTCAACAAACTGGTCAGAGTTTGCCATTACTAGTGGTTCATCGTTGTTGATGAATTCTTTCGCAAGTAGAGTGGTACAAGCTGCACCTTCTGTGAGTCCATCAACCTGTACAATGTTGCACCCAGGAGCAATAAGAGGGAGCAGGTAATTAAGGTTGTACTTGTCATAGTGTTCTCTCTGTACAATAAATGTGTAGTTTGCTTTGATGTTCAGGTTCTCAACAACCACTTGGATCATTGGTTTGCCTTTGACCTCAATCAAAGGTTTGGGGAAGGTGTACCCCTGACTAGCAAATCTGCTGCCAGCACCTGCCATAGGAATAAGAACATTCATAGTCTTGCTCTCCCATGCAACTTTCTTCTTTGTGCCATTTAGAATTTTTTTAATCCTATCAATCTTTGCCTGATTAAGATCTTTCCTATTCTCTACAGGAACTAAATGTGCTTTGCTATCTAAAGCACCCTGTCTACCAATATGACTATCTTCAATAATTACAGTGTCAGCAGGAAGAGCACCCAATGCAGTCATACACTTCCAGTACATTGCTGGGAATGGTTTGTTTCTGACTACATCTTCATTGGACACATACATGTCCACAAACTCTAATACTCCTAATCTTAATAAAATGATTTTAACAGTATTCCTAATAGAATTAGATGCAACTGCAATCTTGTAACCTGCATCTACAAGTTGCTGGAAGTATCCCATCAACTCATAGTCTTTTGCAACACAGTCATTAAAGATCTTAAGAGTTGCTTCTTGTTTATCTTTCCAGATCTTATCATACTGATCTACAGGAAGACTTTTATTCTTGGTAAGAAGTTCTAGTTTTGCTCTAGTGGGGAGACCATCATAGATGCTTACATGTTCTTCTCTACTGATAGCATAGTCTTCACCAAGTGCTTGGTTAAGTGCCTCATAATGATAGTCCTTGCTATCAATAAGGACACCATCCAAATCAAAGATTACCAGTTTTGTCATTCTTGTACCATTCGTAAGTATCATAGATGCCTTGACGGATTCCAATCTTAGGACTCCAACCAAGTTGTTTTATTTTGTCCACATTTAAAACTTTCCTAGGAGTTCCATTTGGTTTGGAAGTATCCCATTTAATCTGTCCCTTATATCCAACAATGATGGAAATAAGTTCAGTAAGTTCTTTAATAGTTAAATCTTGACCTGTACCAATATTAATGATCTCAGGGTTATTATAAGAAATCATACAATGATAACATGCCTCAGCAAGATCGTCAACATGAAGGAACTCTCTTTTTGCAGATCCATCCCCCCAACACTCAACATGTGGGGAGTTAGATTCTTTTGCCTCATGAAACTTTCTAATCAAAGCAGGCAAAACATGAGAAGTTTCTAGATCAAAATTGTCATTCAACCCATAAAGGTTTGTTGGCATCAATGAGATGGCATTAAATCCATATTGTTCTTTGTATGCTTGACACATCTTAATGCCAGCAATCTTAGCAATGGCATAGGCATCATTAGTGGGTTCCAGAGGACCAGTCATCAACTGATCTTCTGTGATTGGTTGTGTTGCCATCTTGGGATAGATGCAGGATGAACCAAGGAATAGAAGTTTCTTGGTTCCACATCTGTAAGATGCATCAATAATATTTGACTGGATCATCAAGTTGTCATAAATGAATTCTGCTGGATACATTTTGTTTCCAAGAATTCCCCCAACTTTGGCAGCAGCAAGAAAAACATAATCTGGTGCTGCTTGTTTGAAATATGCATCAACTTGTTTTCTATCTCTTAGATCACAAGACTCTCTACAAACCCAATAGATGTTTTCATGACCCTTACTTTTTAAATTACGAACAATGGCAGATCCAACTAGACCATTGTGTCCAGCAACAAATATCTTAGATTTACTGTCCATAAAGTACCATGTCTTCAATCAATTGATCAAATGAAATTTTAGGTTCCCAACCTAATTTTTCCTTTGCCTTAGTGGCATCACCTAATAAGGTTTCTACTTCAGCAGGTCTGAAGTATTTAGGATCTACCTTTACCACCACATTGTTGGTGTAAGTATCAATTCCAATTTCATTTAATCCTTCACCTTCCCATGCAATATTCATTCCAAAGTATGGTGCTGTCTTTTCAACAAACTCTCTGACTGAGTGTTGTTCACCAGTTGCAATCACATAGTCCTCAGGTTCATCTTGCTGAAGCATCAACCACATTGCTTCAACATAATCCTTAGCATGTCCCCAGTCTCTCATAGCATTGAGGTTGCCAAGATACAGTTTGCTTTGCAGTCCAGAAGAGATCATAGAAAAACCTCTAGTGATTTTTCTGGTTACAAAAGTTTCACCTCTCCTTGGAGACTCATGGTTAAACAGAATTCCAGAACTAGCGTGCATTCCATATGCTTCACGATAGTTTTTGACAATCCAATATCCATAGAGTTTAGCAACTCCATAAGGAGATCTTGGATAGAATGGTGTTGTTTCTTTTTGTGGAACTTCTTGAACTAGACCATACAATTCACTTGTAGATGCCTGGTAAATACGAACATCATCTTCCATACCAAGAAGACGTACTGCCTCAAGAATACGAAGAGTTCCAAGTGCATCTGTTTGTCCAGTATATTCTGGCATTTCAAAGGACACCTTTACATGACTTTGAGCACCAAGATTATAAATCTCTTCTGGTTTTACCTTTTGAATGACCTTAACAATATTTGTAGAGTCTGTTAGATCACCATAGTGAAGATGAATTCTTTCATAGATGTGGTCAATTCTATGAGTATTAATTAGAGAAGATCTCCTAACAATACCATGAACTTCATAACCTTTCTCAAGCAGTAACTCTGCAAGGTAAGATCCATCCTGTCCAGTGATACCAGTAATTAATGCTTTCTTTAATTTCATTTTAAATTACGCACTATCAATAGTCTATCAATTTAAACAATAAATGTCAAAGATTTGAGATTCATTGAAAAAATAATTCTTTGAGACTCTGAATCTAAAACAGTTGGTGGACTTTTATGCATTATTACTGCAGGAAAAAATATAATATCACCTTCCACAATATTAGGAGTAAACTTAATAATATTACCTGTCAAAAAATTATTGAATGGTGATATAAATTCTGTTCCCCTATGTTCTTTTTCATCTAAATTAGCATAAAAGACAGCACTATATCCTAAAGATCCATGATTGTGAATTTCATGAGAAGCCCCATTCTGATATTTTTGTGACCAAAGAGAAACAACTTTAAGTTTGGTGTTAATTAATTCACAAAATTTATCTACTGATGGAGATAAAATTTCCATTAATTTATCATAATACTTTGGAGTGCTATGTTTAAAATAATCTGTATAAAATCTTTTTGGTTGGACTTCAATATAGTCCAACATAGAAAAAATTTCTTCTTTGTGTTGTCTCCAATTTGAAATATGATCTTTATAATAAGGAACAGTAAAAAGAGATTCTTCTTTCATAAAAGTATTAATGTAATAAAAAAGAGAGGTTTATGCAACCTCTCTCTTCATGTAGGTATGCAGGCTCGCCACCAATTCTTTGACTGGAAATTGGAAACCAGGCGGGAGTTAGATCCCATCCGCACCACTTGCTTTTAGGAAGCAAGAAACCTAAGGGGTCATATGACTCCACCAGGATTTTTAAAGTCTCTCCATGACTGAAGGGGGGGTTTCCCGACCAGGGTGCTTTTAGAGTCTTCCCAAGACTATGCTCCCTGTGAGGATCGAACTCACCTCAGGCGAATTATGAGTTCGCTGCATTCACCAGATTGCTAAAGGAGCATTTGCTATTTGCAAATAGCAAATAGGAGTACTGAGAGTTGAACTCAGACTACCCCGTTATAAGCAGGGCGCTCTAACCATTAAGCTATACTCCCATCCAGTTAAGGGGCATCAGTATTATACTCAGTGTATATCTTTAACCACTCTTCAGTCTCTTCATCACATGGAATCATTACTGCATTACCATACTCACTGGTAATTACAAATGATTCTCCACCTTCAACTCTATCCATTAAGTTATCAAAATCTTCTTGAAATTCTTCTACAGTAAATTTCTGAAGATCACCAATTTCTTTTTTCATTAAAAAACTCATCCAAAGGATCTTTTTTGGTTTTGATAATGGCACATGCTCTTTTGTAGAACATGTTATCTGTATTCCCAGAGGCTTCAAAAGTCTCTTTAATTTTTACCCAATTTTGATAGGTATGGTCATCCATTTTTTGGTCCCATGGTATAATTTATATACCAAAATAACCATTTCTTAACAATTCAATATTTGTTAAGATGATCTTCCAACCTATGCAAAAGTCCCTCCATCTTTGGCATGTCAGGTATCTCTAGATTAGAGACATACAAGTATTCATCCAACGCAATTGTTAACAATTCAACATCACCTTTGGAAAGATTTGGGGAATCCCAGTTCATTTAATTTCAAACTCCAGTTTTCTAATTTTGCGATTTTTTCTTGATTCTTGGAAAGCAAGATCATCTTTACTCAGGACAGAATTGCTTTCCTTCTTTTTTATATTACTCAAGATCTCAACTAATGTCAAGTCTCTTGCTGAGATGGTCTCTCCTTTTATTGTAGTTAAGTTATCACACCCACAGCACTTAGTCTTGGATGGGTGTGCGTGCAACACGTTGTTGCAATTCTTGCATAAGATTGTAGTCATTGTTCTGCATAGATTGTTGTTTTAATAAAGCGAGTAACGGGATTCGAACCCGTGACACCAACTTGGAAGGATGGGATGTTACCACTACACCATACTCGCAGGTATGTGAGAATTATACATCTCACAAATTCAATTGTCAAGCAAAGACTAACTTTTTAGTATAGTCATATGCATAGGTTTCTCTGGGACCTTTGATGCCCCAACCTAACCAATAATAAGCAGCAACCATATACTGGTGAACTGGTTGTCCATGACCTTCAAATTCTGGTAGAACTTTCTGGAAAGAATACTCATTGATCATGTAACTTACTTGACCCTCTAGAGAAGATGGATCACAATCATACTTCTTACAGAATCTACCTAACCCCAGATAGCGGTTTGTAGAGGTCCACTGAATGATCCCATAACCACCGCTATAGCAACGATTGTAAGGAACTCTAGCACCTCCCTCACAAATATTGGCAGTGAAATTAGATTCCTGCTTAATGTTTCCAAGAATTGTTGCAAGGGCATTCCTATCAGAGATCTTTGTTCTTGTTTGGAGTTGTTCTAGGACATACTTCTCATTGTCATTACATCCAGGACACTTCCAAGACTTTTCCTCTACTTCAATCTCTTTAACAGAATTTGGATCCACAAGTCCAACAACTGGTTCTACAATTTGTGGTGGTGGATCAATTTCTGTTATCTTTGGATAAATCCCCTTTGCACAAGCTGCAAATGGAATAGAAAGAAGTAAAGGTAAAAATAATTTTTTAAACATTAAAATTAATTGAATTCAACATCCAAATCAAATCGCACTTGTTTGGCACAGTTTGTGATATTTAGGCAAAGTCTTCTAGATAGATCAAAGATAGAACATCAAATTCTTCTTTATTGACAACCCAATCTCTAATCTCATCATACAGTGCAATTGCATCATGAACTCTACCTTCTGCACATAGATCATGCATTCTATCAATTACATCATCTATAACTTGGCTACAAGTCTCGTGGATCTGAGTTGAACTCATAGTAGTCCTTCCTAAAATACCTTGATAGAATGTTGCTATTGTAGTACTTAGGAATACCATTGTCAAGTGATTCTGTCAGAACATTGTTCACAAATAGTTGTCTGGTCTCCTCATAGTTAGTTTTACCAACTGTCTTGTGGAGAGATAGAATAGTTCTTTTGAACTTATCCTTTCCAAACTTCTTTACATCATCTTTGAGTTCTGGACAAGATCCATAGTAGGATTTCCAATCACTTTCTGACTTAACTTTTCTAGACTTACCCTTAGGTTTTCTAAAAGACCAAAAATACTTTCTTCCAATGTAGCTCCTAGAAGTTTCAGGGCATTCAATAAGATACACAAAACCAAAAAAGTCCTGTATGTCAGATGAATCAAAAACTTCCCCATTATAAACCCAAGGGTTTTCATAGCTCATATATCTTCAATATTATGAGCTATTATTTATCTTGAACCCTTACAGAGTTATTCTACTGACCCTTCTTTGCCTTGTCAACTTTTTCTTTGTTGTCCCTGATCTTATCAATCAGGGCATTGAGCTTAGCCCTCTTGGCAACCTCAGAGGGTCTCCTGCCCCTCCTAGGTGCCTCTGGTGGGGTCAATTCCTCGTTCATCCTTCCACCCCATATCTGCGGTCTGACTTGGAAGTATCCATTCTTTCCTTTGCCTGCTTTGTAGCAGTTGCATACATTACAGACTTGGCTCTATCACCATATCTCTGTTTAAAGTCTTTAGCAGACTTCTTCATGCCCTTGACAAGTCTTTCCTTCTCTTTCTTTTCAGTAGCATCAAGTGCTCTTTCATCAAGAGTATCTTCCTTCATCCAGCGAGGGACAGTATTGTCCTTCACTTTTTTCATGTCAGCAATTGCTTTCTCATTATTTTTCTTTCTCTTCTCCATATCTGTTTCTAGATATGAATTATCTTTTGCCTCACTTTGAGTTTTTTCTCTTGCTCTTCTCTTGGCAACACCAGCATAGATGGCAGATGCTTGTCTAGCTTTTTCTGCTGCTCTGGTTTTATCACCAGCAACTGAAGCCTTTCTTCTCTCATTGTCTGCTTTTTGTGATGCAGTGAGAGCAAGGTTTGCAGAGATCTCATCAATCTGCTCACCTTCTGGTTCAAAGGAATCTGCCATGCCAGCAATGTGCTTGCCCTTTGACTTCTTATCTTCTCTACTTGCAGATCTTGCTTCAGAATCTGCATATTTTTTAGCAACCTTTGCATCCATTCTATCAGACTTACCTGCTCTTCTTTCTTGAGCAGCAAGGCGTCTCATTTCCTTTTCATCATCACTCATTCTTTCATCAAGTTGAGTTTGATAGATTGATAGGTATGCTTCCTGTAAACTATTCATGACGCACAAAGACTTTAGAATTATTTATAAAAAAAGAGGGGCATTGCCCCTCTCCTCAAAGTTGGAAACCTGCAAAGGTATCCTTCTTTAGATCTTGTTTAATTCCACCAACCACATAAGATTCAACCTCTGTTTCCTGTGGAGCAACCTGAAGTCCCTTAGAAGAGATCCAGTGTTCTGTCCAAGGAAGAGGATTGTTCTTTGCAGGAATATCATAGATTGGTTTTAAACCAATGGACTTCATCCTACGATTAGCAATCCATTCAACATAATTGTTGAGCAGTTTATCATTCAAACCAATCATGGAACCATCTTTGAAAAGATACTGTGCCCATGCCTTCTCTTCATCAACACATTTCTTAAATGCTGATGTTACCCAATCTTGTTCCTCTTTAACAATCTGCTGCATCTCTGGGTCATCCCCTTCACGCCATTTGTTGAGGATGTTTTGAGTAATGACAAGATGCTGGTTTTCGTCTCTTGCGATGAGAGAGATAATTTTAGCTGATCCTTCCATAAGCTTGAGTTCACCAAATGCAAACGAGCAAGCAAACGAGACGTAGAACCTGATACCTTCGAGAATATTGACATTGGCAATAGCACGATAGAGTTTTCTTTTTAATTCTAAACGATTTTCTTTGAAATAACCAGCACCTTCTTGAGCATGTCTCCATTCGTCAGTATTTCCATACTGTTGAGCTGCTGAAATAAAATCATCATATGCCTGAGTAACACTCTTGGCACGTTCTAAGATCCTTTCATCATCAAGAATAGTATCAAAGACCTCTGAAGGATCTGAATAAACATTCTTGATGATGTAAGTATAGGATCTAGAGTGAATCATCTCCATGAATTCCCATACAGTCATACATGCTTCTAACTCAGGGAGAGAGCAGTAGGGAATGAATGCCATACCAGGACCACGACCCTGAACAGAATCAAGAAGAATCTGATACTTCAGGTTAGAAGTAAAGATATGCTTCTGCTCTGGTCTGAGAGTATGGTAGTCTGCACGATCTTTCTGTAGTGAAACTTCTTCAGGTCTCCAGAAATATCCCAACTGCTGTTGAGTCAGTTTGTCAAAAATAGGATACTTATATTGATCATATCTTTGAACCCCAAGGGGATTACCAAAAAACATAGGTTGTTTTTTAGCATCCACCTTGTTGGTATTGAATACTGTCATCCCTTCTACAGGGGTATCTGAACTGACTCTAAATTTTGCAACTGTCACAGTCGTCTTCTCCTTTGGAATTTAAAATTTCTTCAATTAGTGCATTAACATCTGAAGTTGGTTCTTTGATTTCATCTGTTTTGTTATCATATGTATTCTGATAATAAGAAGTCTTCCATCCAAACTTGTATGTTGATAACAGATCCTGTGCCATCACTGTAACAGGAACTTCATTATCTGCATAGTTTTCTGGATTGTAACTCCAGTTGCCACTGATTGCCTGATCAAAGAACTTTTGCATTACAGCAACAGTATTAATATAACCACGATTGGACTCCATATCCCACAGAAGAGTGTAATGGTTCTTAAGAGATTGATATTGTGGAACAATCTGCTTAAGGGGTCCTTTCTTACTCTTTTTAACGGACAAGAATCCTCTAGGTGGTTCAATTCCATTGGTTGCATTTGACACAACGGAACTGCTCTCTGAAGGCATTTGTGCTGACAGTGTGCTGTGTCTGAGACCTGATTCCAGGATAGATGCTCTAAGACTTTCCCAATCATGCTGATATGTAATGGATGAAATTTCGTCTACATCTTTTTTGTAAGTATCAATTGGAAGAATACCATCTGCATACTTAGTCCTGCTAAAGTATTCACAAGCACCTTTCTCCTTAGCAATCTGGTTAGAAGACTTCAGAAGATAATACTGGAATGATTCAGAAAGACCATGAACTGCATCCCATGCCTCTTGGGAATCATAGTTGTATCCAAGTTTGGCAAGATAGTGGGCAAGACCAATGAAACCAATACCAAGGGATCTCCTTGCCAGTGTGGATTTCATTGCAGCAGTCACAGGATATTCTTGATAATCAATCAATTCTTCAAGACCTCTAACTGAAAGATCACAAAGTTCTTCAAACTCATGATCATCCTTCACCTTTCCAACATTGATAGCAGAAAGAATACAAAGTGCAATCTCCCCATCAGGGTCATCAATATGATTTAGGGGAACAGTTGGAAGGGTAATTTCTTGACACAGATTGCTCATCTCAACCTTATCCTTAAAGGAAGAATGAGAGTTGCAGTGATCTATGTTCATGATATAGATTCTACCAGTCTCTGCTCTTTCTTTCAAGAGATCCAGAATGAGTTCCTGAGCTCTGACAGTCTTTCTTGGAATAGACTGATCTCGTTCATAAGACTCATATAGGCTGTCAAATCTATCAGTGCCAAAAGCATCATACAGACCAGGAACGCTGTGGGGACTGAAGAGGGAGATCTCTCCATCTTGAATGAATCTTTCATAGAACAGTTTACTGATTTGAATTGAATAATCTAGTTTTCTTACACGATTGTCTTCAGTGCCCTTGTTATTTTTCAGAACAATGATGTCTTCTATTTCTTGGTGCCAGATTGGGAAGTGGACAGTTGCTGATCCACCTCTGATGCCATTTTGAGTGCAGCATCTGACAGTTGCTTCAAACTTTTTGAGGAATGGGACAACACCTGTGTGAGCAACTTCTCCCCCTCTGATTTTGCTGTTGATGCCACGGATCCTACCTGCGTTGATACCGATGCCCGCCCTTTGTGCAACGTATCTGCCAATAGCCATATCAGAGCTAAAGATAGAATCGAGGGAGTCATCAACATCAACAAGCACACAGCTAGCAAATTGTCGAAGTGGAGTTCTAACCCCTGCCATGATAGGTGTGGGAATGTTGACTTTGTGTTTTGAGATTGCGTCATAGTATCTTTTTACATATGAAAGTCTTTTTTCTTCTGGATACCTAGCAAAGATAGTTGCTGCAATCATCATGTACATGAACTGTGGAGTTTCATATACTTGTCCAGAACTTCTATCCTGAACAAGGTACTTGTCAACAACTTGTCTTAGTCCAGCATAAGTGAAGAAGTAATCACGATTATGCTTGAGGTAATGACCAAGAATATTAAGTTCATCCTCAGTATAGTTAGTCAGGATCTCTTTGTCATAGACTCCTGCCTCTACACATTTATTAATATGATCAAAGAATGTAGGATGCTCTTGGACTCTTCCATACAGAGACTTCCTTACTGCAAAGAGAAGAAGTCTAGCAGCAACAAATTGGTAGTTAGGATTTTCAAGATCAATCAGGTCAGAAGCAGAACGAATTAAGATCTCTTGAATCTCTGCAGTGGTGATACCATCATAAAACTGTATGCCAGACTGCATCTCAACTTGTGATGCAGATACACCTGCAAGGTCTTTACATGCCTCATCCACCATCTTGTGGAGTTTATTCAGATCCAGGGGTTCAGTTGTTCCATTTCTTTTAACTACTTTTGTTCCGTTGCTCATACTTTTTTCCAATTAGTAAATTTAAGTTTTGCTTCTAAACCAGAATATATGTTAGATTCTACCACAGACTCCACATCAAGTCCAGACAATACCATATCATTGATGTCCTTCTGCTTTATATCAGAAGGCCAAATGACTACCTTATTACCCTGCTGGATGGTCTTGTCAATTCTGGCAAGGATCTCTCTGTTCCTTGGTTCATTATCATAAACATACACAGAATTGTTATTGCCCCTGTTGTCATAATGAACATCAGCTCCACACATAGCAATCGAATTGCAAAGGAACGTTGAGTCAAAAGGACCTTCTGTAATGTAGACGGTTTTTGTTTCATCAATCTTATCCAGTCCAAAAATTTTAGGTTTAGTTTGATCTAACATTATTGTGATGTATCTAAGTTTTGATCTTGGATCTAAAGATCTTCCCTGATATCCAAAAATGTTTTTGTCTTTATCCCTTAAGGGGATAATAATTCTAGACTCTTCTTTGTCTAGGTCGTTAAATGTATGAATTTGTCTGTTTGTCCACTCTTTAAATTTCTCACAGTAGTATAGATCAGTTAGAAATTTTTGTGGAATTTTTCTGCTCTCTACATATGCTCTTGCTGGGTGTCCTTTATTTAGTTCGAATAGAGAGGGAAGATCTAATTTTTTTAGATTATCCTCACGCTTCTGGACAAAATTTGGTTTCTCAAAATTGAACTCTGGGTTTGGTGTATTAGATCCCTTGCCAGTCAAACCATTCTTATACCTCTCCATAACATACTGATCATAGAGAGTGGTATCAAAGTCCTGCAAAAATTTGCCAAAAGACTTTGACATGCCACAGTTATGACACTTAAAGTTATGATCATTCTTATACTTGTAGATGTATCCCCTTGCCTTGTTCTTATGCTTCTGGGAGTCTCCACAGTAAGGACATCTAAAGTTATAGAGTCCTATCTTCCTCTGAGAAAATTTTTGCAATCTAGAAGAAACAAGTCCAATGTACTTGCTGTCAATAAAACTCATTACAAAAACAGGAACTAACTTGTGCGCTCTATGCTAGCAGTCCTAGGTGCTGGTGTCAACTGCAACCCAATGTTAGGAAGGATTTGCAGCACTGTGACAATAGTGGCAATAATTGCAGTTCCCATAACCATATATTTTTGATTCTCATCTACTTTCTTTTCTAATTCATCTACTTTATCTTCTACTCTTTCTACTAATGCCATGATGGCACTGTTTGCTTTATCCCCCTCATCCAATCTATTCTCATGCCTCTCAAGGATGATGGCAGTTTTATTTGTATTCTCTTGAATAGATGATACAGCACGTTCTAGTTTGTCCAACATCTCTTTGGACAAGTCTTCATAAATGTCCAGTTTAGCTTCTAGTGTTGAAAGTTTGCCAAGACTAAATGCCATTTTTGGATTCCTACTTTTTCTTTTTTAATAGTTGTCTAAAGAAATATGGAATCCTCTTGTATTTTTTCTTTCTCAAATCCACAGGTGGTTCATCTGGTGGAAGACCTGCTAACCCACCCCCAGTAGCAGTCATTTCTTCTCTGATGCTATTTATTATTTTATCTAATTTTCTATGATCCATTTAGATTGACTCCAATAAATCTAAACACTTTTTATCAACTGGAATATCACAAACAAAGGTCTTTGGATAATCTGGAATCCTATTTAAGAACATCAAAAATGTTTTTAGTGGTGACCAAAGTTCCCTTTCTATCTTATAGAATAGTAAAGGAAGAGCAGCCTCATTAAAGATATTAAAGACAATAATAAAATGATTAATCAGGAGACTTGTCTTTAAGTCTCCTGACTTTACATATTTCCTCAACAACTTCTTGATATATTTGAATCTGTTTAGGTCTTCAAAAAAATCCTCTTGCGTCACCGCTTGAGGATTGTCATAATATTTTATGGCAAACAAGATATAATTGTCTTCATTCAATTCATCAAACTTCATAGATTATTATGGGACAAATACAGTTGCTCCAATGCCAGGATTGACATTATCATCATTAGCATCACCAGCTGCACTGTAAGAAGCAACTCCAGAACTAATACCAGAGAATGCGACTAAAGTCTCTGATTTGACTCTCAAAGTACCATGCATGTCAACATAGGTCTGAATTCCTACCCAACCAGGATGTGCTACTGCATACTTGGTAGTTCTTGCAATCCCTGCCTCAGTAGGATCAATACCATAGATTTCAGTTGCAGTGTAGTTGGTATCATGTAAAGTATACTTTGGTTTCTGTGACATTGTGTATGCCAAACCAACAGCAGCAATACCACTCAAGAACTGAGTAGAGGCAATTGAAACATAGGTGTTGGAAGTAATTCCTGAAATAACTGCCTCACCAACTGTAGCACCAGCACCAATAGTAATCACATCACCAACACTGGCAGCCATGAACGATGTACCAGAACCAGTAATGACTTTATTGGCATAATCAACTGTGACTGTGCCAATAGAGTAAACACTATCCGCTTTTCCCCAAAGAGCCATGTCTTTTTTCCTTAATGATTTTTCTTCTTAATTTATTTATAAAAAGGGGCAGTTGTCTGCCCCCCAAAATTAACCTTCTTGTGGTTTGTTAATTAGATCCTTTACAGTAGCTAAGATAGCATCATCAATGCTATTATCTGTGCTAGCAACATACTTTTCAAGCAAGTCTAGAACAAGATTTTTTACTGCTGGGTGAGTAGCAATCTTAAGTAAAATTGGTTTTACTACTGCTACTACTGCTGCTAGTGCCATGATGTTCTCCAATATGAACAACTATATTTATTTTTTAGAGAACTTTATTTCAACATCTCTAAATTCAGCAGGAGATTCATAACCACTTTTCTTTGCACCATCTTTGATAGAAGCACCTCTACCAAAAGACTTTCTCTTAGAAGACTGACTCAGCTTAGTTTTGTCTCCATATTGAGTTTTAAATCTCTCATTGATTGATTCAGATCTCTGATCAACAAAGTTAAGAACAGATTCCATTGGAGAAGTCTTAGTTCTCTGTTGCATCTGAGATAGTCTCAGTCTATCTCTATCTCTTCTAACCTGACTTCTAGCAGCAGCTTGCTT
>Ga0255766_10001259_pt1 | contig 23278 bp, 33 predicted proteins | sample 071ome_23_FD_179966 | JGI IMG/M metagenome (GOLD analysis project Ga0255766, IMG submission 179966) | Coastal salt marsh microbial communities from the Groves Creek Marsh, Skidaway Island, Georgia - 071403BT metaG (version 2) | ecosystem: Environmental > Aquatic > Marine > Intertidal zone >... | reverse complement strand
GCTCAGTTGTGAGAACTTGGTGCTGGGTTTACGCTGTCCGGTCATGTCCGGGAAGTTGTAGACCGCTATGGTTATCATAGGTTGTCCCTTCAGTTCCGGTATGGCCATCAACTGGTGTTTGGTGGACGTTGACTCTATGAATGGTGAATCATTGATGTTGACCTTGTTGGCGTTCTTGGCACAACCGTTCAGGCCACACAGGGCTATGATCATCAGTAAAATTTTTAACATTAGAACTGGAAATCTCCTATTGGCACAGTCATCGTGGTCACGTTGCCCGTCGCGTCAGTTATGGTCAGTGAAATGTTGTCAGTTGTGGAGTCCTTGATCCAGTATATGGTGGATCCTTCCACCTCGGCAGTACCACTGGTCGGACACTCACCTGAGCATTCCGTACCGAACATGTTGTCCACCAACTGCTTGGACAGGTTGGCGTAGATCCTTGATTCCACGTTCTTGATGAATTTGTTGATCGTGGTGTTGTCTTCCTCACGCTTGGCCGCCGCGGCCGCCGACTTCGCGGCTTCCTCCACGTCCTTCTTACGACTGTATTGCAGTTGTTCTATGCTCAACACGTGCTGTGAATATCCGTTGCCCGAGAACGCAGGGTTGCCGAACTCGTGTGTGAGCTCACTGGCCTGTGCGGTCGTACCCAGCATCATTATGAAAATCAGTTTCCTAAACATACGTATAAGGGTATTTATGGAAATTACCAAATAGTGATTTTGTGCTACTACTGGAAAAAAACTATTCTGTACACCTCAGTCTCGGAACAGTTTTGACGTGATCTCCGCGGTCTTGTTCCGCACCGCCCTGCTCACACAGTCCTCCCAGATCTCATCTGGCTTGGCATCAGCCAATTGTCCGAACACCAGTTTCTCGTCGTAGTCCAGCATCAGCCAACTCATTTGTGGTGCGTGTGGGTGTTCGATCTCCTCTTCCAACTGCGATGATGCCCAGTTGCACATGCCAAGTGTGACCATCTTGTTCAGTGGTCCCTTCTTCTGTGCTATGTCTGTGAGCACCTTGCTGTCCAGGGTGAAACCAACGGTGCCCTCTATCAGGGTGTTGGTGCTGGGCAGTCTGTATTCTGTACTGTGTAGCACACCCACCACGTTGTTGAGCACCGGACCTCCCCAGTAGACTGGTGGATTGACCTTGGGGTTCCTTGGGATGGATCCCTCCTCGCACACGTGTTTGAATGTGGGCCTCTGGCATCGCTTGTTGATCACGACACCCGCCGCCCCAGAAACGTCATGCTTCCATATGAAAATTACAGTTTTTGAAAACCTAGGATCTGGCATGCCGGGTGGCGCCACGAGTAGTTTGCCCTGTGCGTCGATGTGCATACAAATACTTATTGTAGTTCGATGTCTGTTTGTGGGAAAGGATAAGATTGATTATTTGTTACTAGATATGGTTGGTCTGTGCTTTTTGGATCAATTTTTGCGAATGAGGCGAATGATTGGTAATCGGCCGCATAATTTGTTTCTATATCTTTACCTGTTAACCTACAGAATAAGATTCCCATGCCACCTGCTTTGGCATCAAAATATCTTTTTATTACTGCTTGAGCATAATAAGATTTTAACTTTGTTAAATCTAGTGTTGGTGCGAACAGTAATTTCATAATGTTGTTTGTAACTTTTGAATTATTGAAAAGTGAATTAATTATAGGTTTAACATCTGCCATTACTTCATTTTTTATTTTTGGATTAGCCGTTACGCCTTTGTGGATGTGCGTGAAACTGGCACCTGAGGCCGCCATGGGTATTAATTTTTTATATTTTTTTATAAACTCGTTAGCCATGGTCATGTATTCACCAGAAGGGAAAGTAGATCTGTCAACGAACCTTGCCGGCTGTCTTTTTTTGGCTTTAACTTCTATTTCTCTTGTTGTGCTATCACCAATTACAGTAAGGTCACCTTTACTTCCTTTTTTAAGTGATTTTGAGTGAGTAGAAAATAAAAGTTCTCCTGGACCAACTCCGTATTCAGTAGCACCAAAAAGAGATCGATAGTATTTAGATGTTTCTAATGACAATTTAGAAGTTGGAATTATATTGCTTAAAACATTGTCAGGTTTTTTCAATTCTTCCATATTAATGCATGTGTCGTCATTAATTGCTGATATGATAGTTGTAATTTCTCTAGAAGTAAGACTATTTCCTAGCATATACCTAGCAACTTCTTTATAGTATTTTTTCATGTCGTCATCTTCGACATTTTTTAAGGCACTTGCTGTTTTTTTGAAAGGTGTCATTTGTTTGCCTTTTGTATCTTTCTGCTGTGCTAATTCTATCGCACTGGCTATCTTGTCAATTATTCTGTCGCTGACATCTTTTGGTAAACTTGCTACCTGTTTAGAAAGTGCTTTGATTCTTTGTGCCTGTGGCAAACTCATTATACCCTGATCTGCTGGAGCCTCTCTTATGAACCAAGGTGTCTCGAAACTCTCTTTCTTCATGAACCTGTTTATCAAATCACTGTATAACTTGTCATGGCTGTCTTGTGATATCTCACCCTGTTCCTTACGGTTGTGTAGGTCCTTGACCCCTGTGAGGAAGTCCGGGTAGCTCTGCACGTTTGGCAGTTCTACGACCTTGCTCTCAGGTTCAGGGAATTTTATTATATCCGCTTCTTTCACAAACCATGGTTTCATATTGCTATTTAACCGTTATGACTGATTGGTCTTACGCAGTTTCTCGTTGATCTCTATGCTGGTTTCCAGTTGTGTGAACGGTATGTTAAGTATCTCACGGGCGAACCATGCCAAAGCACTTGTATCTTTAGGAAAACAACTGCCTGCGTAGCCACGTTGTCCGTCGTTGCCAGGCACCTTCATGTGCGTGTTTCCGATCCTGGGATCCGTTTGTATTATTTTTGAGAAAGTGTTCCAGTCTGTACCCCTGGCCGCTTTGAGCACATCATACATCTCGTTCATGAATGTGACCTTTGTTGCGAGGAAACTGTTTATGCAATACTTGACCATTGACGCTGTAACGATGTCCGTCTTGTACACAGGACATTCCTTACAATCACTGTGTTCCCTGTAAAGTTTCTCAACTGCATCAGTGTCTGCATTTACACCACCAAAAACGTGCATGGGTGGATTTACGAAATCATTAATGTAATTCTTTTCTGTGAGGAACTCTGGATTGTACACTATCCTGATGTCCACGCACTGTTCCTGTATGCTTTGTAATTTGTATGCTGGCACAGTTGACTTTACTATCACTAGTGAACCTTTGTTCTTGTTCAACTGTTGCATTACGTCTTCAAGTATTGCTGTGTTGCACTCGCCCGTCTCCAACATGGGAGTTGGTACCGCCACGAATACGGCGTCAGGCTTAAACTTGATTAGATCCTCTATGGTGTTGGTGCTGTTGTGTTTGGGATCAACTATGAACTTCTGCACGTCCTTAGTGAATCCATGATCCACCGCCGTGCCTACGAAGCCATGTCCTACAATACCCAGTTTCATACGATATATTATACTGGGTATCGAAGACAATGTCTACTATTTGATTTTGGTCCTTTTTACCATTTCATTGAACGTAGCCTTGTCCAATGGTACTAGGCCAAGATCCATGAGGTAACCCCTTGGACCCATCGCTTTCTTGCTGATGTAAGATTTCATGAACTTCTCAAGTCCTGGAACAACGTCCATGTGCTCTCGTTTGAAGTAGATGAAAAGAGGTCTTGCGATAGGGTAGTCATAACTCTGGATTGAATCCAGGCTGATTTCACTGCCCTCGATCTTTGCCGCCTGTACTTTGTCTCTGCTAGAGTCCAGGTATGAGAACCCAAAGATGGCGAACAGTTCCTTGTCACCGCCCATCTTGTTGATCAATAGTGTGTCGTTTTCTCCCACTTCGATCACTGGTCCGTCTTCCCTCAACAGATAACAGGCCTTCTTGCCTTTCTCTTTGATGATCTCCTCAGGACATCCTTTCTTCATCACAAGGTCATTCCATGCGTCTCTGGTACCACTTGTTGCCGGAGGTGTCATTATCTTGATTGGATAATTGGGAAGGCTTGGATCTATGTCAGACCATAACTTGGGTAGTGGTCCCAGTTCTGACATCGCCTGCCATAACTGTTCTTTGGTTAGGTTTAACTTTGGTCCTTTCACAGAATTTGCGAAGGCGATACCGTCATTGCCCACTACTAATTCTATGAATGATACTCCGTTCTTCTCACACAACTTGACCTCTTTTTCTTTGATGGCTCTTGATGCGTTTGTTACTGAAGGAGAGTTTGGTCCTATTCCTGCACAGAACAATTTCATTCCACCACCTGTACCAGTCGACTCAACGATCGGAGTTGCATGTTTGCTGTCCTTACCGAATCTCTCAGCCACAACAGTGGTGAAGGGATATACGGTTGAAGAACCTACAACTTTGATTTGATTTGTCGCCGCTTGGGCCAGTGATGAAAATAAAACTACTGCACAAAGTATTTGTACTAGTTTTTTCATTTATTTCCTTTTCTGTTTTATTGTTTTCATTGGTTATAAAACGCTATTATTTAAACACACATATATTAAAACTATGTTACAGAAATATTAAACTTTTCTTAAAATGACTTGTTGAATCCTAGAGTAAACTTCCTGCCTTCCTGGCTGAAACCGTGTGGAGATTCGTAATCCTCGTCAAACAGGTTCAACAGGCTCACACCAAAGTCGATGCCATGGTAGTTGTATCCGAGATTGAGATCCAATAGGTGTGTTTCCGGCATTGAGATAGTTGACCAATTGGCATTGTGTACGTCCAGGTGTTTGCCCTTGTACTTGTAGTTCGTTGTGATACTGAAATTGTTCTTCAGATCCTTTGTGTGCATGAAGCCCAATGCCCAGTTGGGTCTCCTCAAGTTCACACTGTCATTTGTCTTGGTGTTCAAATGACTGATGAAAAATTTAGAGTTGTCTTGGTTGTAACTGAATTCTATGCCGTCTGTGTTCAACGCACCTATGTCATTCTTGAATATGGTTGTTGCGAAATTGTTTTTAGTCAACGTCAGTTCCTGTGAATCACCGTATTCGATGGCCGTCCACGTGGTTGCCTCCTTGTAACTGGTGGAAGTGCTACCGCTTATGCTAAGACCAGCATCCAACTCCTTGAAGAAACCCAACTTGTATGTTTCGTGTTCCTCATCGAACCTGTGGCTGTATGAGAAGATGTTGTGCGAAAGGTTGAAGAAATATCCAAGGTTGTAAAGATCCCTGTTGTCAGTGCTCCACTGTGTCTCGCTGTAAGACTCGTTGTGCTTGTAGTCAAATCCAAAGCCAAACTTTTCATACTGTTGTGTCGCCCTCACGGTGTAGTTCAGACTGTCATAGTGTGCGTCGTCGTAGTCCCTGTCATAGGAGTGCGTGTGCAGTGTGAGGCTAGAGTTCCTGTAGTCCAGTCCGGTCTGTAGTGCATAGAAGGTGTTGTCCGCCCACTTGTCATCCTGTATTGCGAGACTGTGTCCGTCGATGTCGGTGAAAGTGTTCCTGGCGAACCAAGTGGTCCTCCAGTGTACGAGATCATACCACTTGCTGACGTTCACTGCGATTGACTTGTTGTCAGTGCCGTCTTTCTCTTCTGCCCCGGACAGTGCTGACACATTCTTGGATTGGTGTTCACCCGCTGTTATGGACAGGTCATATCCGTTGATGTTCTTATAATAGTTGCCGTTGATAGTCTTGTCGTTACCGTTCCCAGACACACTCAATTTCTTGTCATAGTCAACGGTTGTACGGAAGTTGATCGCACCTCCCACTGCGTCTGCTCCCCAGTGTGCTCCTGCCGATCCCTTGTACACATCTATCTGTTGCACGGTTGACATAAAGTCCTGCCCAACGTCGTGTGCGCCAGTGGGTGTGGAATGATCGTTTATGGGTATGCCGTTCAGCAACACAAGTGTGTGATTACTATTGGTGCCCCTGAAGAACACGGAACTCTGTTGTCCCGTTGGTCCTGACTGTGTGACATCAACTCCTTGGATGTGATTCAAAACTCTGTTGAGATCTATGAGATTGTATTTCTCTATGTCTGATTTTTTTATAATGGTTGTTGGTGATACCTTGTCACCGATCGCGTTTGAATTGTTTATGCCCTTGTTGATGACCACACAAGGGGTCTCATCTTCCCATTCACAATCGTTGATTGCTTGAGCGTGACTGGTAAAAATTAATGTTAGAAAAAGGAAAAGTCTTAACATTCGCTATTATACAACTTGGATGTACAATAGTCAACTGCTCAAAGTCCCATCAGGTCTCTTATTTCGGGATTGATCATGTCCCTGCCCCATTGTGGTTGCATGGTGATCTTGACCTTGCACTTCAAGTTTGGTATGCTTTCCACGGCCTGCACCACGTCCTTTGGTATCATGTCCGCCGCCGGACAGAATGCACTTGTCAGGCTCATCAGCACATGGACGTATCCTTCCTCTGTTACCTTGACGTCGTAGATCAGTCCGAGATTGTAGATGTCAACACTGATCTCCGGATCATAACACTCCTTCAGTTTCTCAACTATCCTGGGCATGTATTCCTGTTGTGTGGGTGGATGTTCTGTTATCTCGCTGAGATCGGTCTTCAGTTGCGGATCAACGGAGGGATTTGGCTGTGGTGTCCATCCTGGTGGCATGTCCATCATTGTGCTATCCTTATGATCCTCGTGATCAGTTCTCCCAGTCCGTTCTGTCTCTGCATGGTCAGTAGTTCTTTGATGCCCAGTGGTTCAAAACTTTCCACTGTGAGGTTCGCCACGGCACTCCTGTGCTCTCCGTTTACTATATCAGTCACCACCTTGGCAGTGCCTTTGGTTATGTGGGCATCACCGTCCACTTGGTACCTCATATTCTGTTCTGCATCCACACCACCTATGATCCATAGTTTGCTGGCACAACCGTGTATCCTGTTGTCTTCGGTCTTGGCCGCGTCTGGCAATGGTTCAACCTCATTGGCCTTGTCCACCAGATACTGCAGGCGGTCGTGTCCCTCCAACAGTTTTAAGTTCTCTCCCATCTCTCGTATCTTGTCTATGATCATTTGTCCGTTTTGAATGGCAAGTTCTTGCCTGACAGTTCCTCTTCGGTTGCCTCGATGTCTCGTTTCATCTGGAATCCATATCCTTCACGACCCAGTTGGTGTATCTTGGGATCGAACTGGCTGTTCCTCTCGGCCTCTTGCTCTCGCTTTGCCTGCCATTTTGATTTCTTCTTGTCTTTTCTCATTGTGTTCTTTCATTATTTGTCCTTGAAATATTTCTCAAGTTTGTTTGGCTCGTCCCGGTGTTTGCCATCAGGATCGAGCGAATCTTTTTTGGTTGTTAGTACTGGCCAACCTGCAGTTGACCACTTGGTGTTGAAGTCCAACCATGCCCTGCCCTCATCGTCGGTGTCAGGTCTGATCGCGTCTTCCGGACACTCAGGTTCGCACACACCACAGTCGATGCATTCGTCTGGATTTATCACCAGCATGTTCTCACCCTCATAGAAGCAGTCCACTGGACACACCTCCACACAGTCTGTGTGCTTACACATTATACACTTGTCATTGACAGTATATCCCATAAGAGTTTTTTCCTTGTTTAGCCATAATTTTAAACTATAAATTGGGTTTTGTCAATGTACTGAATCGTTAGTTTCTATACACTCTGTCTAGTATCTTATAATGCATATCATCTATTTTTTCATCATACCCAAGATCATGAGTTTTATACTTGACACCTACTGATAATTGCCTTTTCTTTTCTACAATCCATGGGAAAATAGGAGTAGGTAATGTAATGCTCCATTGTCCATTGTGGTATAGTCCGTTGACTTTTTCTTCAATTCGGCCATCTGTATGTTTGAACCGACGCAAGTCCATTATCCATAGGTTCGTCTTTTCTATATCGACACCGTTTATCAATAAAGTTTCTACAATAATTTTATCACCGTGTTGGTGTGTGTTAGTCGCAATTTCAAAACAAACTGACTGACCAGGAGGTATATGCATCTCTTTTGTGTATTCATAATTCCCTTCCTCGATATCACCAGAAAATATTGTTTCATTGTTTATAGAAATTTTAATGTTTCTATTTCTAGATTTTATACTAGCTCTTACTCTTAGAGTAAATTTGTAATCGTTGATTTCTAATTTTTCAACTATTTTATCAATTTCATAATGGACATTATTATGATTCAACATTTTCATACCATTGTTTGTATTCTGGAATACTTTCATACCAGTCTTTTATTTTTGTTTTTTGAGATTCATACCATTGTTTGTATTCTGGAATACTTTCATACCAGTCTTTTATTTTTGTTTTTTGAGATTCATACCATGATAACATTTGTTTTAATTCAAATCTTTCGTCTTGAGAGAGTGTCACTTTTACATGATTCAGTGCCTTACTTAAAGCAATTCTCCTAAAGACTCTTTCCTCTAGAGTCAACTCGGGGTTGTGTTTGTACCACCAAAGGTTTTTATCTGTACCATGGAAGTATCCTTCATTTGGACCATAGGTATGCCATCTATTGAGTGTATCCTGCGTGTACCACCACGATATACTCCCAATGTATTCTATCGCACCACTGGCAATATACGGTTGAAACCGTCGTACCATATCTAGTGTTTGTTCAAAGTCCTCTCTGGTCTCTGTTGGATAACTTGGAAGAACGTTGGGAACTATGCTGATCCCATATTTTTGGAAATAATCTAGCTCGATGAAAAGGTCTTCCACAGTCATTTTTTTGTCCATGTGTTTTAACACTTTATTAGATCCAGATTCGGCACCTACGCTAATTCCTTTAGCACCTGAGGCGGCCATCAGCGGATAGTAGTCTTTTGCATGTGGTATTTGATGTGCCGGTCTCGTTATGTACTGTCCTGTCCACTCAAGATCATTATAAGATTTTTTTAATTTGAGTTCTGCTAGAGTATTAATAAAATCAAGGAACGCCTTCATTGATCCATTTACAAGACTGTCCGTTAAGTACAGTGTCCTGGCCCCGTAGGTTTCATACATATGAATGCATTCTTGAGCAATACTTTTACCATCTCTTTGTCTATATTTTCCAAATAGGCCTGGTATGTCACAAAAAGTACATCTACGCACACATCCTTTAGACCCGGTCACAGGTAATGTAAGATTATGAACGTACTGATAACTTTTTAGATCTAATTCATGAAAGTCCGGAAAGGGAAGTTCATCTAATTTATCTATGCTTTTAATTTCCTGTGGGTTAGAAACTTCTAGGTCTTTCATAAATTCTACTATGGCATTTTCTCCATCTCCTAGGACATAGGTATCGATCAGCCCTTCGTCTTTCATTGTTTCTGCAAGAGTGGGTCTTTCAAGTGCTCCGAGTTCCTTAGCATACTGCAAGGGCGACTCGGCACCATGCCCTCCTATAATAACGACAGTGTTGTCTTGAATAAGTTCTTTGATCACTTTCCCCATGTAGTAAGCAACCAGGTTGCTTACATGAGTAAAAATACTCAGGCCAATAGCTCTAGGTCGATGTTTATCGATTAACTTCTTAAGATATGGCCGAATCCACTGTCCAAATTCGCTATTTTTTAGTTCTTCTAAAGTTATTGGTTGTTTGTTATGAAGATAAAAAGTTTTTGATAGAATATCAACTTCTGTTGACCCGGTATGCTTGTAGTAATCAAGGTTAGCATCTGCTATACTAACATCATAACCATGATTATGAAGTATTCCTTTCAACAAAGCCAGTCCCAAAGGTGGGTAGTTTAGATCTCGCAAAGGAACACCTATTAACAGCAAATCTTTTTTGAATTTTGTTTCCATGTTATACACTATATTTTATATGATTATATCATGTTAATCTACAGAATCTTTCAAATATCTATCAATAAATTCATCGTTTTCATAGAATGGTATTAGACTGAATAGTCTAGATTCTGGTATCCTGTGTGCGTGTAGTGATTGATCACCCAGATAGTGTCCTTCTGGTATTGTGGCCGAGTACACAAAATTATTTTTGTGCAATCCGAGTATCCCACACCATTTTGCTCTTAGTTCGAGAAGACTGTCTCTGACGTGGAAGTAATCAAAGTCTTGTAAATATTTTTTAGTGATATAAAAACCTAGATTACCGCCTAATGGGTAGGTCATATGTTTTTTTTGGAAAGGACGCCTCCACAGGCACACACCCCCTTTGATACCACTCATTGGTAACAGTTTGGTCATACTGTGAGTGATCACTTCAACGCAGTCTGTGTGTTCGAGATGTATCTGTTCTTGTGTCAACGGCAACCATATCAGATCCAACATCACAGGCACTCCCAGGTCTGAACATCTTTTTAGAATATCTCCCATATCATACCTCACTTCAAATTTTTCAAAGAAAGGAACGGAAATAATAAGGAGATTGTTTTTTGCTATCTGCTCTGGTTTTGTTATCTCTTTGGGTACAATCTCATTATAGTACCAGAAATCATTTTTAAAGATGATGGGGTCGCGATCCCGGTGATCGTTGATGAACTCGAGAGCTGTGTGTATGGTCGTTGATAGTGGCACCGCTGAAAATTCTTCATATCTCAGACCGATATCCGGTAGTAGTGATGTGTCGAAGTCTGAATCAAGTTGATTGATGTCGAGAAGGTCTATGTTTAATGATCCCATCCAGTCCAGCATCTCATCTGTTTGAACTGCCCGTAGACCTAGATGCAGACCACTGACACGTTGATGCATGTCTATCGTGGACGATGACTTTGGTTTTTGATACACAAATCCTCCCCTTTTCCTTTTGTTGACCAATTCACTCCTGGCAACTATCCACTTTATCTGTTCGTATTTTTCTCTATCCAACATATTTCCTTGCCATGTTGTGCATTTCTGTCAGGCGATCGTTGTTTTTCCAATGCAGTCCATCGAAGACCTTGTTCCATTCTGGCATACACTTTACGATATCTGTGTTCCAGTATCTATCGAGATCCTTGATGAATCCAACCGGGTCGTGCGTCATGTTTTTGTCAAGGTACTTCTTATATTTCTGGGGCACATCATCATGTAATTGATAAGGTAGGTTGTGTGGGGCAAGTTCGCAGGGATTATAGACCACACTAGGATTCGCCCAATATATGTTTTTTTCTGTACACCATTTTTCGAGGGCTTCTAGGTGTATGATATTCAAAACACTGATCGTGGAAACCACCTGCAGTGAAAAAAGATTATCCTTTAGGAGTTTGATGTTTTGTTCCAGTAGTTTCCAACTACACCCCGGTCTTATGTATTCCTGCACGGGCCCGACCCCGTCCATGCTGACACTCAAGACAACGTCCTTGTATTGTTTCAAAAGGTCGACTGTGTCTTGGTCTATCCTGGTTGCGTTGGTCACTATGTGGAGTGTTATGTGATCGTTGTCATTTGAATTCACAAGTTCTTTCAAAAGACTTTTCACATTTTTGTGATAGAACGGTTCTCCACCTGTGATATCTATGTAGTCTATGTGCTTTCTGTTCTCGAGTATGTATTCGTAGTTGTCCAATAAATCATCCGCTGGTGTACCACTGTGATCTTTATCAATTATCTCCCACACTTTCTTTACCTTGCTACTGAATGAGGGTAGACACATCCTGCAGGCCAGATTACATTCCGTGCCCGAGGTGTATTTTATCTGTGATGGATTGTGTTCCAGGTCGATCTGTGTTAACCTATACTTGTATGTTTCCAGTCGACCGTCATTTACGTTTTGTCGTAGACTCCTAAAACCATTGTCTTCATTTTCCCAACATAACCTGCAACCGATGGGTTTGTTGCCATTTAGGAGATCGCTCCTAAGTTGCTTCAATTCATCGCTGTTCCAGTAGTCCTTTATTTTTTTGTGAGATTTTTTTGACTCATACAAGCAACAAGGGGCCAAGGACACTTCGTTGGATAATCTTGTTCTGTTCCTGTCAACAGATATCCACGGAAGTATGCAGATATTTTTCATCAATCTTTGAGTCTCTTCTCCAACTCAAAATAACCGCCGATGTGTTCATCGTCCAGCCATATCTGTGGCATGGTCCTTGCGTTGGGCACCAGTTCCAGTAGGTCCTGTATCTTGTGTCCCTCTGCTATGTTCTTCTCTTCGTACTCTATGCCCTTGTTCTTCAAAAGATTCTTGGCCTTCTCACAATAAGGGCAGGCCGGTTTGCTCCATACTACTGCTTTCATTCGTCGTCTCCTAACATTTGTTTTGCCCTGTACCACCCGTAGAACACGATGTCGAACCAGAGCCAGTTTATTATAAATCCTAGTTTGGTGAAATGCAATCCCAAAATGTATCCTGGCAGGAAGAACATCACGAACCAAAACGTGAGTAGGTATCTCCTGATGTATTGTCTGGGTATGGCCCAGAACAACCAATTGCTAATCATACTAGTAATTATTAACTTTGTCTAGCAAGATTTTGATCTTTGGAATGTAAACTTTGCCTTTGTAGTGTAAGATAAGTTTTAAAATAGGATCAAAGATCCAGTGTGCGTTGATTAGCCTCTTGGTGTCCATATAAAAACTTTGAATGATGTTGAAGCACTCCTCTACATCATCGCTGTGTGCATCGGCTTTGAGGGGGTGTTGGGAAAGTTTCAGCAGGATTGTGTTGAACCTCGCACACGCATAATCCAGTGTGCCGGTATACTTGTCTATGTGTCCTGGCGTCACGTCTTTGACGAAATCAACCACTTCTTGATTCCTTTCAACGTAACTACGGAAATTCATCACTGCTTCTTGACTTTGACCTGTAGTGGGAAGTTCTCCTGTCTCGCGGCCAGCGTGGTCTCTATGCCCTTCTGTTCAGCGACTTCGTGCGTGTAAGAACCAACGATGCCCTGCCCGTCCTGGTGTATCCTCGTGGTGATGTTCTGTGCCTGCTCCGGCGTCTTGCCGAATATCTGCTTGAGCACTTTCACAACGAACTCCATTGTGGTGATGTTGTCGTTCAGGAATATCACATCGTATAGGCCTGGCTCGTCTAGTTTGATCTTTTCTTTGGTAAGTGTTTGTATATCTGTCATTGTCATACCTTATTATAGCATATCTAACACGATTGTCAAATTGGAAGGGGTGTTTTACCACCCCATCCATTTCATACTTTACTTGATGTTGATAAGTTTAGCCTTCTTGTGATCTGGAATTATTCTCTCCATTGACACTTTGAGTAGGCCGTCCTTGAGTTCTGCACCCTTGACCTCTACATCATTAGCAATGGTAAATGATTTACTGAACATTCTCTTAGAAATGCCTCTGTGTTGTATCACATTACCATCCTCGTCCTTGGTCTCTTCTTGTTTTTTAGATTTGACCGTGAGCATGTTTTCCTTGTACTCGACTTCGATGTCATCCTTGCTGAATCCTGCTAGGGCAAGTTCAACATCGTAGGTGTTGTCCCCAGTCTTCACTATGTTGTATGGTGGGAAGTTGCTAGTTCCTCTGAAGAAACTGTCGTCCATCATCGCATCAAAGTGATCGAACCAGTCGTCGAAACCCACTGTGTATGGTCTTAGATTATTAAAAATAGATAGATGTTTTGTCATTTGCTTTCCTCCTATTGTTAAGCGAGTTAATGTTGTGAAGATCCTATCTATAGCAATCTCCAATTTTATTTATTATAACATATATTTACGATATGTCAAATTGCGACCTTTTTTGGTAAAATTATCTGCCTCTTTGTGGACGTATTGACAGGAAACTGTCACGTTCCCTACGCAATTTACGTAGGACTTTGCTACGTTCTTTCCGCTTCTCCACCTTGATCTCTGATGGTTTCCTGTAGGTGTTTTTGGCCCTGATCTGATCTATGAACTTGTCTTCCTTGATCCATCTCTTGATCTTCCTGTATGCTCTGACGGCATCTTCGCCCTCTCGCACTTCCACGTAGTAGCCTTGGAAACCCAACGGTCTCTCTGTCTTCTTGAACTTGGGTCTAGTTTTGTTTTTTTGATATTCCATTTGTTTTTTTAAATACTAACACAGGGTCGGCTCCATTGTCAACCACCGCATTAGTTATCTGTATCTTGCTGACTCCTCTGTTCCTCATCTCTTCTGCGTCAAACTGGTATGGTAGAACCACTGTGTCTACTACGTTTTTAAGCCCTCTTGCATTGGTACCCAACTCCTTGGCCTTACGTGCTATGCTCTGCTTGGCCTCTTTGGTAAACTCAATGTCTATGTTGTCCAAGCCAAACAGGTAATGTGTCTGTTTCAGTATTGCGTTTCGTGGTTCTGTCAGTATCCTTATCAACTGTGTCTCGCTCAATGGATCTATGTTGGTGATCATGGAGAACCTGCCCACGAATTCAGGTATCAGTCCATACTTGATCAGGTCCTCGGGTTGAACCTCTGACAGGTAGTTCTTGTCATCTTGCTCTTTTAATTTTGTTCCAAAGCCAATTCCACCTGACGCTTTCTTCCTTCTTATCTGTTTCTCCAGTTCTGTGAATGCTCCTCCCACTATGAACAGGATGTTTCTGGTGTCTATGGTTATGGTCTGTTGGTCAGGGTGTTTACGTCCGCCATGCGGTGGTACCCTGCATTCCGTACCTTCCACTATCTTCAAAAGTCCTTGCTGTACACCCTCACCTGACACGTCTCTGGTCAGCGATGTGTTCTCTCCCTTACGACAGATCTTGTCTATCTCGTCAATGAATATAATGCCCTTCTGGGTCTTCTCTATGTCACCTTCCGCGTTTGCGTAAAGTTTCTGCACCACGTTCTCTACGTCCTCCCCTACGTAACCTGATTCTGTCAAGGTTGTAGCATCTGCGATCGCAAACGGTACATCTAAATATTTTGCTATCGTTCTTGCCATTAGTGTCTTACCTGCACCTGTGGCACCCAGCACCATGACATTTGACTTGTCGAGATCAAAATCGATTGGTGGTTGTACAATACGTTTGTAGTGATTGGCCACTGCCACACTCAACACAGTCTTTGCGGCGTCCTGCCCTATGACATATTGGTCCAGGTGTTCCTTGATCGCCACAGGATTTAGGATGTTCTTGTCTCCTGCATACAGTTTCTCCTTACGTGCCTTGACTATGTCCTCTTCTAGGATCTCCACACACAGTTTAACACACTCATTGCAGATTGTGGTCTTCTTGGCACCCACGATCATTTTCGTGACGTCCTTACGGCTCTTGCTACAGAACGAACATATCAATGCCTCTTCTGACATTACTGATTGTCTTTTAATTTTTTGATTTTTGGAAACAGTTCCGCCATGTTGTTGATCTTGTTACGATTCAACACACCAAACGAGGCCGAATCATCTGTGTTTGAGTTTAGGAACCAAGTCTTGGCCATTGTTAAAATATATCCCGACCAAACCTTCATTTGGTTTGAACTGTAGTCCATGTTCAGTATCACAGTGGTGGCCGCCCTGCAGGCATTCAACAACCAAGTGTAGTCCCTGCCCTTCGCATTTGGTTTCCAGTTCTCTAGATATTTTTCATATTCTGGATCGTCACCACCAAACGGATCCAGTGCCGAGAAGTTGTTGTCGTCCCAGAGGTATATCGTTAAATCATCTTTCGGAAAGTACTTGTTGATCTGGTCCGCGAAGTTGTCTTTGTCCTTCTTGCTGAGATTTATAAGACAGAAACTCTTGTTCTGGTTCTGGAAGAAACTCGGGGGTGTCACTAGTGTGATTGTGCCGTTCTTTTTCCTGAGGTCTAGTTTCTCACCTGTTGCGGCGTAGGTCTTTTCCTGTTCCTTGTTGCCCTGTTGGTCTGTTGCTCCAACGTGTTTATCACCTTTTGCCATTTGTTATCCGTTTTGGTTCAATATGTCTATTATAACTTGTTGGTCTTCTTTGGACAAGTCTGAAAGTTTAATTTCTTTGCTGTCTAATTTAGTTATCAGGTCGTTGATCCTGGCCTCCACTCTCTGGTGGTAGTCTTCCTCTGTAGTGATCCTCTTCTTGTAGTTTTCGAATTTGGCCTGTGGTATCGACTGCTCTACGGCTATGGATTCCGCGATCTCTGGAATGTCTTCTGTGGTATTTGGTAAGTCTGGTAAAATAATTTCATTCTTGTCAGGTTCCGGTATGTCTAGTTCTTTGCTTTTCTGCCACAGTGTCTGATCTGACTGTTCCTCGTTCTGCACGTAGTCCGTTTTCTCTTCTACAGGAATGAAGATCCTTTTACCGTCCTTGATGATCATTCGTCTCTTGCCAGTTACTGTCTGGCCGCCATCGTCAAACCCGTCAAGCAATTTGTCCAGTTCCTCGTCGGTCATGGGTCTGTCCTCGATGTCTGGCTGTATCATGAACTTCTCTTTCAGTCCTTCTGCACTCATCTCTTCCATGCCCTCGGGTCTCTGATCTTTCAGTGCGGATCCCTTGGTTATGACAGGTGGGTTTGGCATTTCAGGATCCATTATCTGTGCGATTATCTTCCTGTTCTCCTCAGGCACGTTCTCAAATGTGGTGTCTCCTCTCAGTATGTCGTCAATCATGTCCTCGAAGAACGCCATCCTGGATTCCGTTATGGCCGGTTGTGCATTGGCTTCCTCTTTGGTGAGGCTGACATCTGCTAGATATTGTGCTCTGTTGCTCTGGTCTCTTTCCATCTTTAACTCCTCTAGACTTATGTCTTCAAACTTGCCATGTTCCTGATGGAACTTGTTGAGTAACCCTCTTCGCTCAAAATCCGTCATCTCCGCCGGATCCGGCAGTGTTGGCTTTGGGGGCGTGTCCTCCTGTGGCTTTATGGTCCTCATCACTAAAGGCTTTGCGTTCTTGACTTCATCCTTTGGCGCTTCAGGTTCCTTGACTTCTGGTTCAGGTTCTATGACCTCTGTGAGATCAGGTTTGATCCGTTCTTCCTTGTTGGCCTTGCTCTGTGCCACAGAAAGCCTGGTCAGCTCATCTTCCTTGGCCTGCTCCTCCTGGAAGTCTCTCTTGGGTTCATCCTCCTCTGCGGCCTCTCTTGCTATACGTTCCAGTTCCGCTTTCTCTTCCCCTTCACGCTTTTTAAATTCTGCTAACTGTTTATCTTTGTCGACAGCAGGTTCTGTAAGATCAAACATCACTTCGTCAGGATCAAACCCGTCTTTTGTTTCTGGGGGTCTGTAACCAAATTGTTCTGCGTCATCTATATCTTTTTGTGCGTCTATTTCTTTGTCTTCAGTTTTTTTTTGACCTACGAGATCTATGTGTGGTATCACACCGTCGTCTTCCTGTATGATCTCAACGGGTTTGTCCTCTGGTTGTGGAACCTTCTCATTGAAGGTTTCCAGTTTGTCCTGCCAGTCTTTGAGACGTTTCTCCGCCTGTTCTCGCTTGATTGCTTCCTCGGTTTTGGCCATCATCTCGTTCCATTTGAGTGTGACATCTTCTTCATCTGGTTTCTCTAGATCTATGACTTCATCAGGTTTTGGTGCTTTGACAGGGAATCTCCTCATCAGACTCTGGTTGGCCGCGATCAATAGTAGTACAGCAAGTGGGTCAAACACCACGATTAACAGCAGTATAACCCAACGTACGGCCTTGCTGGTCTCGACATTGTCAGTTATGCCCCAATCCACTGCCAACGCCGCTATGTACTTGACAGGTCCAATCTCTGCTTCCAGCGTCAGCATCTCTTTCTCAAGTGGTTGCTTCTCCACAATGTATAGGTCAATCTTGCCCTGTGAGTCAAATATCTTCTTCTCTGCGTTCTCTATCTCCTTGGTGAACTGTCCCTTGTTGTCCTGCGATCCTGTCCTCATGTTTGCTATGATCTCCTGTGCTTTGGCTATCTCTGCCTTGTGATCTGCTTTTAATTCTGCTATCCTTTTCTCTGCTTCCGCTATCTTGATCGCTATTGTTTGCTCGGCTTCTGCCACCTTGACTGCGATCTGTTCACGTTCCTCTTTCTGACTTGCCTTGAGGTCCGCGGCCGCCTTCTCCTCGTTGAAGAATGATTTGTTTGAAGTCAACACGTCACTGACGTTCTTGTCCAGTGTCTTGAGCCTGTCATTGAGGTCTTTGACCGTTGTATTCAGCCTGTCGTTTAGGTCTCTTATCGTGTTGGTCTCGACCGCAAGTAGTGTTTTCAATTTCTCGTTGGCATCCGCTATGATCGACTGCTGTACTTCGATGTCACCTGACGCCGTGCCTGTGTCCCTGTTGATGGCTTTCTCTGCTCTGTTGATCACCAGAGTCTGTCTCTCTATGGACATCTTCTCGCTCTCGATCTTGTCTTCCAATATCTGTATACGTTGTATCAGTGTGTCTGATGCTAGGTTCTGTTCCAGGTGTGCCTTGGATAGGAATCCAAAGATACCCATGGATGTGATCAGACTCAATATTATCACAGCCGTCGTCAGATAGGTCTTGAGCATGAAAGGTGTGAACTTCCAGTTCCTGTACAGCCACGAGGCTGTGATCAGTTTACCCACTTCAAGCACTCCACCCATGATCACCACAGGCACGAAAGCACCTGGGAATATGGTCGCAAGTCCAATCACGGAGTAGAATATGGCCACCCCGGAGATAGACAGTGCTGATAACAGTGTTAAGATCGCTATAAACATTTATAAAGTGTATTTACTATAACAGAATGCCCGTTTTATTGCTATTGAAAATTCTGGTAAATATGTTAAATTATGGCACTGACACTCGACGATTTCCAGAACACGCTGAATAGGCCCACCAAGCCTAGCCAGCCGAACGGCATAGCACACGCCACCAACACAGGCACACCCGCTGACACCAAAGCGGACAGGGCCGCCACAAAGGCCGCCTACGCCACTTGGAACGCCGCTTGGAAGGCCACGTACAACGCATCTGGCGATCACGACACGGAATTCACGGAGGCAGGATCAGGCATCACATACGCTGACGATTAAAGATCATGAGTGATTACGCTAACGATTATCGACATCCAGCAGATTCCAACTTAAAAAGTGTACACAAGGCCATGGAGTACAACCAGGCCGGTGAACCCATCATAAGGACATCAGGAAGCAGTTTCGACTACGCCATAAACATATCAGCGGGCCAGCAGGACGGGGTCGGCTACATCGAGAAGTTCGGACGTAACGATACTATGTCAGGCAACATCGAGACCATATGGGACGGCAGTAATGTTTACACTTACCTCACTTCAGCCAGTTCCGTACACATCACATCATCGGATGGTGCGGACGCCACGGCGGGCACGGGAGCCAGGACCGTGGAGGTGCAGGGACTTGATCAGGATTATAATCTAACAACGGAGACCATCAACGTGGATGACTCCGCATCCAACACCACATTCATCAGGGTGTTCAGGGCCATAGTCAAGGCCACGGGCTCGGGTGGACAGGCCGCGGGAGTGATCAGCATACGTTCGGCCGCCAGTGGTGGTGGCACACTGTTGGCACAGATACAGAAGGTGGGCACTGGAGGCGGAGCCAGCCTTGGACAGACATTCATGGCCATATACACTGTGCCAGCGGGCAAGACAGCATACCTCACACAGTGGACAGTGGGAGCGGGTGGTCAGAACGCGGACACCACCTGTTTCTTCGCGGCGAGGCCATTCGATGACGGAGCGTTCAACTCCAAGGACATCATAATAAGTGCGGGACAGCAGTTCTCCAAGAACTACAAGATACCACTACAGTTCACGGAGAAGACCGACATAGAGGTCAGGGGATTCACCAGTTCATCAGGAAACGACTGTTCCAGCTCTTTCAACCTACTCCTATACGATAACACGTAGGCGATATTCGAAAAAATAATTTAAGATTTATTACTCTGCGGCGTAACTTAGAGCGTTGTCAGTTGTCAACTGGTTATCAGTCAACGGAGCGAAACCTGTGACTTCTGTCACTGTGACCGCTTCTGATATCTCACCGATAGATGCAGTCAACACTGGACCGGCTGTGATTTCTTCGTCCTTGATGCTACTTGATCCTGTGGTTGGGTCGTACACACTCATCTTCTCTGTTCTTGTTGTGTTTAATGCGTCTGCTATCCTGTCTTTGATGAATGCCGCTCTTGTGCTGATCGCAGTTGAATCTTCTAGTGTGTTGGTACCTGTGTTAGCGATCAGGTTCCTGTTTTCATAAACAAGACCAAATGCTAATGCTGTGATTGGAGAATCACCTGCGTCACTACCGTAAGTGGTTACGATATTGTGTATCCTGAAGTTTGTTCTCAATGCAAGGTTCTCACACATCATCTTGAATCTCAATGCACCTCTAGAAACCAATCTAGACTGTGCCAAGGTTGTTGGCTTGGTTGCGAAATCGTTTGCAACACATGGTGATATTCTACCACCGTTTACCGTCTCCGTGTCTAGGAAACCTGATGTATCAATTGATACTGTGAAGTATGCGTTTTCCGGCTCTGCTGGAGAAACTGCGTATAATGATTTTGGTTCAACTGTTGCCATAGTGTTTAAATCCTTTGTCTTATGTACTTATTTATATGAATTATTTATAAAAGGACCAACTTGGTGCGCCAATATATTTACAGGCGTTATTGGTCATGTGCCGTGCTTTGCCGTTCAATTTGATGTATGCTTGGTATGTACGGCAGTATCCGCCTGAAATTGGGTATGAGTGTATCACACGCACCTTGCCAGCCGCCAAACGTTCCTTGCTGTACCAACTGACTATTTTACCGTTCTCTGCGTGTGTCAAAGCAAAGAAAACTGCTGACTCATGCATTGTTTTTTCTGCCTTGTTTAACCTAAATCTAAGGAACTGTGTCTTCCTAAACAGGTATGCAGGCAAACTGTATTTTATATCATCACCCAAATATACCGGTGCAGGCATGTCTCCGATGTAGCCTTTGGTATCACCTGGAGTGTTAGACCCAGCGATGGCAGTGCCACATAGAACACTACTCAATACTATGATAACCTTGAACAATCTCATATCCAGTCCCATCCATTTTCTTACAGGCGATCTGCCTTTGTGTCACAAGCACATTGCCAATTGGCATGTCCCATGTGTACATCTCGCACGATTCAGCGATGCCCATGTCCTCTAGGAAGTCGGCCGCACCGTCGTTGCAAACGACCTTTTCCTCCACCCTGTTCTCCACAACATTGCCTTGCTGATCTATCACCCTAATCTGCGTGGTTTCAACGTCACAGTACTGATCCATCCACGGTCCTCCTGCGTCGGCTTTGGTAAGGAAAACTAACTTCACCACGACAATGATTACAACCAGGGCAATCAACTTAATTATAAGTCTCATATTGCCCTAGTTCTGTAACACTTTGTCGGCCGCTTGGTCGATCGTGTTGGGGTCAATGTTCTTTGCCAGTTTCAACTGCTTGATCTCAGACACAATGTTCTCCACGTGATCCAGACCTAACTTGACCATCACGTACACCCTGTAGGATTTATTCTTGGTCGTGTAGATAACCTGCCTGTCTACTTCGTAGTGTGTCACCACGGTGTCATTGATCACGTTCACAATCGTGTCTTGTGCCTGTGCAGTCACAGTCATGGCTTCATTTGTACCGGCTTCGTTCTTGTTGATTGTGGATCTGTTGTTCATCTCACCATTCAACCTATCCGCCAGTTTGGCCTTGGCCAATAGTGTGGCCTTCTTCACAGCCAACTCGAGATCAGGAGAAACAGCACTTGCCGCCTCTTGATAGTGTTTCTTGGTTGTGTGTGGGTATTTCACGTACCATTTTGGAGTCTTGTTGATCACACCATTCTTGGTCATGTCCGATTTCATCGAATATGTAGAACACTGTGCCACAAGTAGTCCTGCGAAAAGTACAAGAAATATTTTGCTTATGTTTTTCATGTTGTCCTTTACTGTTTGAAGTTTGCAATCTGCTCTGATATCCAGTTAGATATGCCAGCAATATTGAAGTCATTGCTGAACTGTGTCCAACCATCCCCTATCATCGGATATACCGCTAGGAAGATTGCAAACAATATTATTAGTCTAATCATAATAAAATTATAACAGATTTTCCAAATACGTCAACCAGGGTTGATCTTGCTAGAAGTGTTGATTTTATTGAGATTTTAAGCCAGCCAATTGTACACGCCACGTACTGCTAGTAAAAGATACATCAATTCCATCAATGCCCTTGGTGTGTCTTGGTCCTTAATACCCATCCAGATCCAAATGCTACAAGAAATAAGTGCCACTGACCATCCCAACCATTGCACGTCAGGATTACCGCCACTCAATGTGAATGCACTCACCATGGCCAGGATGAAACCCAACCATCTCCATCCGTCTATCTTCTTGTAGTATCTGATTTTCATCAGTTTCTCCGCATGGTGGAGATCTCTTTTGCTCCCTCTTCGTCCCATATAGGCACAAGGTTACTCTTGTGCATCATGCCTATTCCAAGCAACTTGCGTTCACCTGTGTACTGCATCTGTTCTTTCTTACCTGTGCCAACGGGTATCTTGTCTGAACATTTGGGCTGGTTCGGATCTGATTTGTAGTTGGGAATGTCGTAGCCTTTGAATTTCTTGGATTTCTGCTTTAGGGTGTAGTTGTCTAGGCCCTGTGATGCCAACCATTCCTCATGATTGGCCTGTGCCTCACGATTCCTACGGGAGTTCTCGATCTTGTGTCGGATACGTTTCGGCAGTTTCATTTGTATGAATCCCATTCTAGATTATACTGTTAAGGCAGTTTGTTGTCAACTATGGTTTGAAGTATGATTTCTGCGTAGTCTGGGTTTGTGCTCCAGGCAGTCATGCCCATCATCAACGGTCTGTAATTCCATTTGCCCGTTTCCAGTTGTTTTTCTCTTTCGATCCTGAATTTTTCATAGGCAGGATGTGTGTTCAGTATCCTGATCATGTCCCTTACAGACTGACATTTGGTCTCGTATTTCTTCACACCCCAACTGGCATCTGGATTTCCCAGTGCTTTCATGTATGGAGTGTTGTCCAGATCCCAGGTCCTCACGCCAAACAAGGCGTTGCCTTCACGTGCGAATCTGCTCTTGCCCCAGGCACTCTCTATGCCCGCCATGGCAATAATGATGCTGATGGGCACACGTTTCTCCTTGTCCGTGGTCCAGTTCAGGTATGCCACACAGTTACTGGTGGCGTTGATGAATGAAGTCTTGTCCGTAAATTCAAACTCTGGTTCTTTCAAACCTAGTTCCTCTATGATCCGCATCTCCTTCTTGTGGAACTCATCCTCTATCTTGGTGATCACGTGATCATTTGGATGGAACGTGCCTGCGATGTAGGTGGCAACGACAACGAAGCCCACTGTTATGCCGAGGTAGACGAATCTTTTAAGGTATTTTCTAACCATTGTTATTAGTTAGTGGGCCGAGATTTTTTTGCATATGGCCTTGTTCGGCACTATGGGGTAC